>JAESGQ010000044.1_pt1 | contig 234509 bp, 248 predicted proteins | sample 9266251 | NCBI WGS metagenome assembly JAESGQ01 (sample SAMN17056778, study PRJNA650883) | algae metagenome | isolation source: Kaiparowitsia implicata GSE-PSE-MK54-09C and co-occurring heterotrophs from... | place: USA: Kaiparowits Plateau, Grand Staircase Escalante National Monument, UT ...
CGTCGTATGACCAAAAGGCCATCGCCAGAACACCGCCGCCTGCGTTTCTCTTTCCAAATCAACGATTTCAAAGACCAAACCGGATAAACCGGCGACACTGTTTTGCGCCGGTGTCCGGCGGAGGCGGGGATTTAGGCCTGAGCCGGGGATGCGTCAAGCGGCCATTTCAAGTTCAGGCAAAAAAGTCGTCTCCACCCCGCGGATGCGGGCGTCTGCGTGCGGCCTGCGGATCACTGCGGGGCCCGCGGCACCGGCCGAAACGCCCGGTCTCGCCAGGGCCGGGCTCAGCGTCCCTCCGGGCGGGTCGCAGTCCCGAGGGCGTTCACCCGCTCCGTCAGATCGCCAAGGAACGCCGCCGCGTCCGCCTGATCGAGATCATGCACATGCGGCCTGTGGAGCCCGCGCGCGCCCGCCGTGTCGATCCGGACGGTGGCGATCCCCAGCCATCGCTGGACCGGTCCGCGCCGCACGGTGATGGCCTGCACATTGCCATAGGGGACCGTCCAGTCCCGCCGGGTCAGCACGCCCCGGGCCACCTGCACACTGGTGCCGGCGAGGGCGTAGCGATGGTAGCGCCGGCGCAGCAGCGCGACGACCAGAGGCAGCGGCAGGACCAGCAGACCCAGACCGGCCGGCGGAAAAAACACCGCCGCCCCCCCGAGGATCAGGGCCGGTGCAGCCACGAAGCCCACCAGCCCGCCCAGCCCATGCCAGCGCGAGACCGGTCCCAGCCGCGCCGCCTCAAACGAGGGCAATCCCGCAAGGGCGATGATCGGGGCCGTCTCCCCGTCCCGGGCGAAGGGCACCAGCTCCTGCCGGCCCGAAGCCTCATCGCTGCTCCCAAGGGTCTGGACCTTGAATGCGGACCAGCCCAGCCGTCCGCTCACTGCGCCGCGCTCGACCAGCCCAAGCTGGATCTGCCGCTTGGCCACCACCACCTCGGTCCGGGTCAGCAGGCCGCGCCGGTAACGGAATCGGGCCCCGGCATGAGCCAGGGTAAACCCGTGGTACTTCAGCACCGTCCGCACGATGCCCGCCACCAGTCCCAGCGCAATGGCCGTCGCGGAGACGCCGAGGATGACGCTGGCATTCACCCGAGACTGAAGCTCCCGCTCGGCCACGCCGGCCAGTTCCAGCCATCGATCCCAGCCATAGCCCAACGCCTGGTCGAGGTACTGGAGCCCGCCGAGGATCGCGGCGATCCAGACCAGCGAGAAGTTGAACAGCCCGAAGCCGAGCAGCCGGGGCAGTCCCATCGCGAACAGGGCGGCTTCGACATCGTCTTCCTCCGCATGGGTGCCCGCACCCCCTTCCCTGCCCGCCTCGCCTCCCCGGCTTTGTGCCCGCAGGCTGCGCAACACCTCACGCAGGCGATGCGCTTCCGACAGGCTGACGCTGTCCAGCCGGCCCTCGTCCGCCTCCCCGCTGCCGGTCTCAACCCGCACCTCCGCGAGGCCGAACAGCCGTGACACCGGCCCCTGCTTGATCGACACGTCCTGGATCCGCTCGGCCGGGATCGACCGGCGGGTCCGGTGGACGAGGCCACGGGCAATGACCAGCTGACCCGGCAGGATCTGGTAGGTGAAGGTTCTCCAGCGCAGCCAGCTGGCGAACAGCATGATCCCCAGCAACAGGACAACCCCGGCCGCCAGCGCCGCCAGCGGCAGGCCCTCCCCGCGCGACCAGGCCAGCAACACCGGTATCCCCAGGATTGCAGAGGGCGAGCCCTGCAGCCCCCGGACCAGAATCGTCCGCGGGTCCAGCCGTCGCGGCGGCAGGGGCTCGTCCCAGGCGAGGAAATCGGGTCCGCTCACCAGGGTGCGTCGCTGATCCGGACGCGGATGGCGTCACGGATGTCCTCGGCCCGCTGGCGGGTGATGCCGGGCAACACCACCAGACTGTTCTCGGTGCCGGCGGTGTGGAGGCTGAGAGTCGCGACCCCCGAACCCCGTTCGATCGGACCCTGGCTCACATCGATATGCTGGACGCGGGAGACGGGCACGACGGTATGCACCCGTGTGAGCCAGCCATGAGCGACATGGAGTTCCCTCTCGGTGAAGGCATAGCCCCACCGACTCCAGCGGCGCGGAACGAGGAAGACGATCGACACCACCGCGAAAATGAGGATCGGCCCGGCGACGATGCCGACCGGAAGACCGGTGCGCCAGCTCAGATAGCCATCCCCGAGCACCGCCAGCGGAGCGAGTACCAGCCAGCCGATGACCGCCCGAAGGCGAAGCACCCTCAGGTAGCCGCGTTCCAGCCTCTGCAGTGGAACCGGTTCGAACGCCATCACGCCTTCCTCCGCGCCGGCGCGACCCCGTCCCCGGCAGTCCGTCCATTCCGATGCGCTTTCAGCAGGTCAACATCCTGTCCGGCGCAGTCAAGCGGCATCGGCAAATGGCCGCGGCTCGCCCCTTTTCGACATCGGAGCCTGCCGCCGCTGCCAAATGTCATCCTGCGAGGTTGCGGGCCGGGCACCCGACGTTCATCTGGCCTGAATGACCTCACCCGCTTCCCCGACCGCCGGGACCGGTAAAGCCCCCGGCTTTCCCGAATTCGTCTGTATGATCGCGCTGATGATGGCGCTGAACGCGCTGGCCATCGACTCCATGCTGCCGGCCCTGCCCGATATCGGATCGGCCCTCGGCGTCGCGGACGAGAACAGCCGCCAGTGGGTCATCACCGCCTATCTGCTGGGGTTCGGGGCGATGCAGATCGTCTATGGGCCGCTGGCCGACCGTTATGGCCGCAAGCCCATCCTGATGATCGGGGTGGGCATCTATGTCGTTTTCAGTGTCGTCGCCATGCTGGCCCCGACCTTCGAGACCCTGATCCTTGCGCGGATCGGGCAGGGTATGGGGTCGGCGGCGACGCGGGTGCTGGCGGTGTCGATCGTGCGGGACCGCTTCTCGGGCCGGACCATGGCGCGGGTCATGAGTCTGAGCCTGCTGGTCTTTCTCGGCGTTCCGGTGATCGCGCCGTCTCTGGGACAGCTCATCCTTCTGGTCGCGCCGTGGGAGGCCATCTTTGGCGTTCTCGCCTTTGCCGGCATCGCCCTGATGATCTGGACGGGGCTGCGCCTACCGGAGACGCTCGCGCCGGCGGACCGTCTGCCCATCGAGGCCCGGCGCATCGCGCTCGCCTTTCGAGAGGCCGTCACCCACCGCACCGCGATCGGCTACACCCTGGCCATGACCGCGATCACGGGGGCCCTGTTCGCGTTCATAAACTCCTCCCAGCAGATCTTCTTCGACGTCTTCGAGGCCCCGGGCCTGTTCACCACCGTCTTCGCCCTGATCGCCGGCAGCATCGCCGTCGCCTCCATCCTCAATGCCAGACTGGTGGAACGGCTGGGCTCGCGTCTGATCAGCCATGTGGCGCTGCTGGGCTTCATCGGCTTCGGTGCGAGCCACGCGGCCGTGGCCCTGGGCGGATACGAAACCCTCTGGACCTTCGGCATCCTGCAGGGTCTGACCATGTTCTGCTTCGGCCTGCTGGCCGGCAATTTTGGCGCCATGGCGATGGAGCCGATGGGCCATATCGCTGGCACCGCCTCCTCGGCCCAGGGGTTCATCTCCACCCTGATCGGGGCCCTGATCGGCTTTCTGATCGGTCAGCAATTCGACGGCAGCGTCGTGCCCATGACCCTGGGGATCACGGCCTGCGGGATCGCCGCGCTGGGCTTCGTGCTGGTGGCGGAACGTGGGCGGCTGTTCGTGGCGAAGACCCCCCCGCCTGTTCCGGCGGGATAGACGGCCCTTCACCAGCGGTCATTGCCGCTACCCCTTGATCTCACCCCGGTTTCAGGGCTCCCTCCGCGCCGAAACGTTCTGGAGCTGCCCGATGTCCCGCGCCCGCCTTGCCGCCATGGCCTCGACCCTCGCGCTCGTCGCCGCCCTGTCCGGATGCGGCCTCGGGGACCCGAAATCCGACATGCCGCCCCTGCCCGCCTCGGCCACCGCGCCCGTGACCTACCCGCGTGACATCCACTCCTGGGCCCAGCCGCAGATCGCCCGGGTCAAACACGTCGATCTCGATCTGGTCGCCGACTTCTCTGCCCGGACCCTGTCGGGTACAGCGACGCTGGACGTGACCGGCGAGCCCGGCGCGACCGAACTGGTTCTGGACATTCGCAACCTCGATATCCGGTCGGTTGCCGATGCGAGCGGAGCAGCCCTGCCGTTCGCCCTCGGACCCGAGGACCCGATCAAGGGACAGGCCCTCACCGTCACCGTGCCCGCTTTCGAAGCCGACAAGGCCCAGAAAGTGATCGTCACCTATGCCACCCGCCCGGACGCTGCGGCGCTGCAGTGGCTGACCCCCGCCCAGACCGCCGGCGGACAACAGCCGTTCCTGTTTAGCCAGGGCCAAGCCATTCTGACCCGAACCTGGATCCCGACCCAGGACAGCCCGGGCATCCGCCAGACCTACGCTGCGACCATCCGCGTGCCCGAGGCGCTTACAGCGGTCATGTCGGCCGAGATGCTGACCCCCGATGGCGATGACGCCGCCGACGGCCTGCACAGCTACCGCTTCCGCATGACCAATCCGATCCCGCCCTATCTGATCGCCCTCGCCGTCGGGGACGTGGCCTTCGCCTCTGTGGGCGAGGGCGTCGGGGTCTGGACCGAGCCGGGCCGGCTGGAGGCGGCGCGCGCCGAGTTCGCCGAAATGCGGCAACTGGTCGACGCCGCCGAGGCGCTCTATGGCCCCTATGGTTGGGGCCGCTATGACCTTCTCGTCCTGCCGCCGTCCTTTCCGTTTGGCGGGATGGAGAATCCGCGGCTGACCTTCGCCACGCCGACGATCGTGGCGGGCGACAGGTCGCTGGTCTCGCTGGTGGCGCACGAACTGGCCCACAGCTGGTCCGGCAATCTGGTGACCAACGCCACCTGGGCCGATTTCTGGCTCAATGAGGGCTTCACCACCTATTTCGAGAACCGCATCATGGAGGCGGTCTACGGGCGTGACCGGGCCCTGATGCTGCAGGTGCTCGGCTGGGGCGAGCTTCAGGCTGAACTGGCCGCCCTGCCCCCGCTCGACACCCGCCTTCACCTCGATCTGGAAGGCCGTGACCCGGACGAGGGCATGAACTCAATCGCCTATGAGAAGGGCGCCGCCTTCCTGCGCACCATAGAGCGGATCGTCGGCCGTGAGCGGTTCGACGCCTGGATGAAAGGCTATTTCGAACGCAACGCCTTCCGGCCCATGACGGCGGCAAGCTTCCTCGTCGATATCCGGGCACATCTGATCGGGGCCGACGATCCGACGCTGGAGCGTGAGCTGCAACTCGACAACTGGGTCTATCAGCCGGGGCTTCCATCCAATGCTGAGGCCCCGGTCTCCGAGGCACTGGCGGTGGTAGATGCCGCGGCAGAGGCCTTCTTCGCCGACCGCGGCCCGGCCTCCGCCATCCCGTGGGCGGGCTGGTCGACCCAGGAACGACAGCAGTTCCTCGCGTGGCGTCCGGACGGGGCCGCCGCCGGGCGCGACTGGCTGACGAACCAGCAGCTGGCGGATCTGGAATCGACCCTCAACCTGCGCACCGAGGGCAATGCCGAGATCGTCTTCAGCTGGCTGCAGATCGCGGTGGCGCATCGGTACCAGGCCGCGGTTCCGAAGCTGGAGCAGTTCCTGACCTCGCAGGGTCGCCGGAAATTCGTGTTGCCGCTGTTCACATCGCTCTGGGCCGAGGGCGACTGGGGCCGTCCGCTGGCGACCCGGATTTATGCGACGGCGCGCCCCGGCTATCATCCGGTCACGTCGGGGTCGGTGGACGACGTGGTCGGTATTCCAGGGACGGCCGGCCCTGCGGGGTAGCTACAGGTTCACGACCTCGAACCCGTCGCTGGCCACGAGGTGCTCGGCGAGGACCGCGCGGTGGCAGCCGGCAGGATCCGCCTCGAAACACAGCAACGCCACGCGGCGTTCGCCGGCGAGGGTCCTGAGCTCGGCCAGCTCCCGCTGGGCGACGGGCTCTGCCAGATGAGCGGTGAAAATGGCGCGCATCTCGCGGACATAGCCCTTCTTTGCCGCGTCCCGCCCGGCCTTGGGGGTCCCCAGCGCGCGCAGATGGACATAGTCGATCCCCGCGGCCGCGAGGCTTTCGCGGAGTAGCGTCTTGGAGAACCCGGCCCGGCGCGAGGCGGCGATCGCGCGGACATCGACCAGCGTCTGGACCCCGGCCGCCGTCAGCCGTCCGATGACCTCGGCCTGGGTGGCCCCCTCATAGCCGACGGTGAACAGTTTCATCCCGATCATATGGGGCTGCAGGTCGCAGGAGCCAGCGCCGCCTTGACGGCGGGGCCGCACGGGCGGCAACTCTCCGTCCGATTTCCGCCAGCCGGGTGACCCCATGTTTCGACCGCTTCTGACCGCCGCCGCCCTTGCCGCCCTCGCCCTGCCGGCCGAGGCGCAGGACTTGCTGATCCGGGGCGGAACCATTCACACCGGAGTGGAGTCTATGCCGCGGGCCGAGGTGGTCATCGCCCGGTCCGGCCGGATCGCCTATGTCGGCCCGGCTCACGGGGCCCCCTCGATGGAGGGGCTTGAGGTTGTCGAGCTGGACGGTGCGACCCTGTTTCCCGGCTTCACCGACGGTCACGCCCATCTGGACGGGATCGGCTGGCGCGAGCTGACCCTGAACCTCGAGGGCTCGACCTCGCTCGTTGAGGCCATGGCGCGGCTCACCGCCTGGGCCGAGGCCAACCCGCAGGGCGTCATCGTCGGGCGCGGCTGGATCGAGACGCGCTGGCCCGAAAGCGCCGACGACGCGCGCTTTCTCACCTCGGCCGACCTCGACGCGGCGGCCCCGGGGCGCGTCGTCCTGCTGCAGCGCGCAGACGGACACGCCACCGTCGCCTCCTCTGCTGCGCTCGCCGCGCTCGGCATCACCGGGGCAACCGAGGCCCCTTTCGGTGGCGAAATTCTCAGGGATGCGGCTGGCCGTCCGACAGGGCTGTTCATTGACGCGGCCGAACAGCTTCTGGCCCCCCTGATGCCCGAGGCGGATCCGGAGGCCACCCGCACCGCCTATCGCGCCGGCTTCCGCGTTGAGGCGCGCTACGGCTGGACCGGCATCCATTTCATGAGCGCCCCCTGGCGCGACATCCCACTGCTCGAATCCATGGCCGAGGCGGGCGAGGCCCCCTTGCGGATCTACAACAGCGTCACGCCGGACGGGGCCCAGGCGCTGTTCGCCTCGGGGCCCCGCAGCGTCGCGGACGGGCGAATCATTACCCGCGCAGTCAAATACTATGCCGATGGCGCGCTCGGCTCCCGTGGGGCAGCCCTCCACGCGCCCTATTCGGACGCGCCGGAAACGAGCGGCCTGATGCAGACCACGGGCGAGGACCAGATCCCGCTCTATGAGCAGGCCTTGCGGGCCGGGATCCAGCTGGCGACCCACGCCATCGGCGACCGGGGGAATACCGAGGTGTCAGACTGGTATGCGGCCGCTCTCGACGCCGTGCCGCCCGCCGAGCGCCCGAACGGCGCGGATGTCCGCTGGCGGATCGAGCATGCCCAGATCCTGCGGCCGTCGGACTATCAGGCCTTTGTCGACCTGCCGATCATCGCCTCAATGCAGCCCAGTCATGCCATCGGCGATTTCCATTTCGCCCCCGCCCGTCTGGGCGAGGCGCGGCTGGATGGGGCCTATGCGTGGAAGAGCTTGGTTGACCGGGGCGTCATCGTCGTCGGCGGTTCCGACTCGCCGGTCGAGCGGGGCGATCCGCTGATCGAGTTCTACGCGGCCGTCGCCCGCCGCGATCTGGACGGGGTCCAGGGGCCCGAATGGCGCCCACAGGAGGCGGTCGACCGCGCGACGGCGCTGAAGATGTTCACCCTGTGGCCGGCCCATGCCTCCTTTCGCGAGGACGAGCTGGGCACGATCGAGGTCGGCAAGCGCGCCGACTTCACGGCGTTCAACATCGACCTGATGACCGTGCCGGAAGCCGACATTCCCAACGGCCGCGCGGTGCTGACGGTCGTGGACGGCGAGGTCGTGTACCGCGCGGAATGAACCCCGCGCCCGCGTCAAACGAAAACGGCCGCCTCCCTCCCGGGAAGCGGCCAATCTTCGTATAGGAATCCGGCCCTAGAAGCGGGCGGTCAGGCTGACCGAGGCACTGGAGCCGAGGTCGTAGTTGTTGATGCGGATCTTGTTGCCCAGTTCCTGATACTCGTCGAACTCGGTCTGGAGCAGGTTGCGGAGCTCGAGCGCAAAGCCGAGATCCTTGCCCATCGCAGTGAAGTCCTTGCGATAGACAAAGTCGAGGAACACGCCCGGGTCCTGAATGTAGTCGGGTTCCCGGCTTCCGCCCACGCCGGCCCCGCGGGCGGTGATCCGCTCGGAGACATAGTTGACGATGATGGTCGCCTGAGAGCGCGCCAGATCGTCTTCCCAACCCAGTTGCAGGTTGGCGACGTGTTCGGACTGGCCCTGCATCCGGCTGCCGTCTGCGATGAAGAAGGCCGCGCTTTCAGGGGTGCCTGCACCGCCAAGGGTGAGGACCCTGTCATCCGCCTCCACCGACACTTCCGAGTCGGAGTAGGTGTAGTTGGCCTGAACCAGCCAGCGCTTGTTGGCGATGAAGCTCGTCCCGTTGTCGGGGAACTCGAAGTATTTCTTCGCCTCGACCTCCACGCCCATCACGGTCGCCTCGGGAGCATTCAGGTAGGACTGCTGGCGCTGGTTACCGACGTCGACAATGATCGACTCCACCGGGTTTTCCAGGTTCTTGTAGAAGACACCGGCCGTCACGAACTGCTGGCGGTCGAAATACCATTCCCAGCGCGCATCCAGATTCAGGATCTCGGTGTCGATCAGGAAGGGGTTGCCGATGAAGGTCCGGTCGCTGTCCGGATCGGTGTAGGATTGGGGGGCAAGCTCGCGGAACTGCGGGCGACCGATGGTCTGGGACGCGCCCACGCGAAGCTGCATGTCCTCGGCGAAGTTCCAGGTCACCGTCGCGGCCGGAAGCCAGTACTGCTCCTCACGCAGGGTCGGCTGGAAGGGCGCGGCCCCGCCAAACAGATCGCGCGGCGAGACCAGTTGCTCACCGTCCTCGTAACGGACGCCAGCCGTCAGATTGACGAGAGGAATGATCTCCGCCTCGACCTGACCGTAGATGGCATTCACCACCAACTCGGCATCATAGGCCGCCGCGCCGTTCGAACCCGTGATCTCCTCGAGCTGCAACGTTGTGCCGTTGATGTTGAAGTCTGAGAACAGGAAGTCGACGCGCGACTGCCGCTGCTCATCCGTCAGGCCGCCCGGAGAGATGAAGCGCAGGTCGCGTCTCTCGGAGTCACGGCTATTGTCGAAATGGGCAACGCCGAGGCTGAACACCGCTTCGCGATAGTCGGACAGCGCGAGGGTGTAGCGGAAGTCCGCACCGGCCGAGAACAGCTCGTCCGTCAGCTCACTGAAAGAGATCAGGTTACGATTGATGTCGTGGACGTAGTCCCCGGCCGCATTCAGCCCGTAGCCGAAACGGGTTTCGTAGGGCGCATCGCGCGACGTGGTGGCATAGGCCGCGCGCCAGTCGATCTCGAAGGCTCCATCGGCGAAATCATGCTCGCCGGCCAGTTGGGACGAGAACAACTCCCGCGCGAAATACTCGGTGAAGTCGTCACGGATCACAGAGCCACCGGCGTCGAAGTCGGGTCCTTCCTGGGTCCGGGCTTCCTTGGTCGTGGAGCGGACGTACAGATTGGTCCACCGCAGCTCGTGATCAAGGTTTTCCAGCGACAGACCGCCCAGCAGGTTCAGCTGGACGTCGTTCCGCGTCGACCGGACCGCCTTGCTGGTCGAGACGACCAGATCGGAGCCCGAGAACTGACCCTGTTCCTGAAAGCCCTGGCGGGTGCTCCAGCCATTGTCATAGCCGGCCGATACGATCACGCCGAGGGTGCCGACCGGGGTTTCATTGGCGAAACCGCCTGCGGCACCGAAACTCACGTCGACCGGCGTATCCTCGCTCTGGAGCAGCCGGAGCGGAGCGTTGCTCAGAGACTGGCCGATCCGCCGCAACTCGGTATCCGAGTAGTTCGGGCCCGCCTGGATGCGGTTGCCGGAGTTGAAGCCCAAGGCCAGTTCATCGGGAACGTCGCGGGTGCCATCATCGAAGCCAAGGAAATCAGTACGGCTGCCGAAATAGACGAGACCATCCTTGGCCGTTGTCTCCGTGTTCCCGCCGATGCCGGCCGAGAAGTTGAAGAACGGGGCACTGGGCGCATTGACGGTCTGCAGGTCGATCACACCGCCGCCGAACTCGCCGGGGTAGTTAACCGAATAGGTCTTCTGAACGGTCACGCCCTCGAGGATCGATGACGGGAACAGGTCCAGCGGCACGACGCGCTGAAGCGGTTCCGGGCTGGGCAGGGGCGAACCGTTCAGCAGGGCGGAGGAATAGCGCTCGCCAAGACCGCGCACATAGATGAACCGGCCCTCGACGATCGACAGGCCAGTCACGCGCGTCAGGGCGGCGGCCGCGTTTGAATCGCCGGTGCGTTGCAGATCCTCTGAGGTCAGGAACGCCGCGACCTCCGGGCTTTCCCGGTTGGGTTCGGGGATGTAGCGACCCAGCACAACGATCTCACCGACGTCAGTCGCCTGATCGTCAACGGTCGGCTGGGCTTGTTCCGCCGGGGTCTGTTCGACCGGGGCGGTCTGGGCGAAGGCCAGTCCGGGCGCAATCAGCGCGCTTGTGGCCAGGAGGACCCCTGTCAGGGTCAGAGAAAGCGTCTTCATGATCTGCGCCTCGAAGGGGTTCAAACGGAAAGCAAGAAAGTCGGCGGCGACCCGAGGGGCCGCCGCCGGGCTTCCGTCATCAGCAGGTCGTGTTGCCCGACAGGCCGCAGGACCAGCCGGTCCACCAGGTGTCGGCGGCATTCTGGACGGCACCGATGTAGGTCGTGGCCGTGAAGAACGGATAGACGGTCGGGGCGTTGACCGGCGTCACGGCGTTTTCATTGGCCCCGTTGATGAAGGTCAGGACCTGGTTGCTCAGGGTCGCGCCGGAGGCCGGGGCGGTCAGGGTCGAAGTCCCAGCAGCCGTGTTGCCGGCGCTCGGAGCCTGGACGAAGGTCGCGGCGGAGCGAGCGGCGTTGGCCGGCCGGTAGGAAATCGGGCAGGACATGAAGACCGACTGGAACACCGGTTGGCTGGTGGCTGTGTCGGCATCGGCGATGTCGAGGCACCCAGCGGCCGAACCCGGAGCGGCAGTGAACACCGAGTTGATGATGGTCGCATCGGTGCCGGTGTCGAAGTGGGCCACGGTGTGAGCGTCGATCGGCGAGTTACGACCGACCAGGGTGAAGTTGGCGATCTTGGGCTGCGAGACATAGCGCGAGGCCAGCGGGGTCGCGGACGGGGCCGAGGAGAACTCGAACCCGGCCGAGCGGCTGCTGGAGGTCGGCGGACGCTGGGTGATGATGCCGAACTGGGCACCCCCGCGCCAGCCGGTGTCGGTGTCCAGGGCGTCGTCGTCAGCGCCGGTGATGACGATGCGGCGCAGGTTGACGTTGCCGCCGAAGATTTCGATGCCGTCGTCCGAAGAGTTGTGGACCTGGACGAACTCGACCGTGGTGCCCGAGCCAACGCCGCCCATGGTCAGGCCCTGAAGCTCATTGCCCGTCGAAATCTCGAAGCCCGAGAACTTGATCTGGACGTAGCGGATGCGGCCCGAGTTGTCGTTGGCGGTGTTGCCGCCGTAGAACGCCGAGGTGCCCTCAACCTGGCCGGTGCAGGTCACCGGGGCGGTCAGCTGGCAGTTGGCCTGCGGCGCGCGGCCGGCGAGGACGAGGCCGCCCCACTGACCTTGCGAGGTCAGGGTGGTGGTGCCCTCGACGTTCTGGCGGCTGGTGAAGACGATCGGGTTCGAAGGCGTGCCTTCCGCGAAGATCTGCGAGCCGCGGTTGACGATCAGATAGTCCGATCCGCCCGAAGCGAAGATGCGCACGCCCGGTTCGATGTTCAGCTGGCCGCGGCTGCCCGAGGCCGCCGGAGCGGCGGGATCGATGCCGAGATCGACGCCGACCTGGGTCCGGCCCGTGATGGAGTAGATCGTGCCGGCGCGGAGCGGAACGGTCAGGTTGCCCACGATGGTCGAAGGTAGCTGGCAGGCGCGCAGGGTGCCGTTGGCGACCACGCCGACATTGTCAAAACCGGTCGGGCAGTCGGCGGCCGGCGTTCCGGCCGGCGGGGTCGTGGGTGTGGTGGGGGTCGTCGGCGTGGTCGGCGTGGTGCCGCCGCCGAAATCACCCTCACCAGGCGAGGCCACCTCGGCCGAGCCACAGGCGGCCAGCGCCATCACGGCCGTGCCGGCCAGCAGAACTTTGGTCAGTCGAAGCATCGGGGATCCCCTCGCGTTTGAATGTGCGGATCGCCGCGCGCCATTCCGACACGATCCCAGCAACCCCGGGTCGCCCTTTAGGCACCCTTTGCAAAGTTGAGGTGACAGAAAATCTTCTGTTTATTACAATCGGTCAGCATCCGGACAATACAGGCTGTCATGCAGCAGCCCGCTACTCTATATTATATTGATGAAATATAATCGGAAAACGGATGATATTTCCCGCGCGTCGGAAAATGGCACCGGCCTCCGCTCCGGCCTTGAGCTTCGGCCGCTTTGCGTTAGGTTGCCGGCGGCTGCGCGGGCGTGATGTAGTGGTAGCCTGAAAGCTTCCCAAGCTTTTCGTGCGGGTTCGATTCCCGCCGCCCGCTCCAGTCGCCGCGACGGGCCCCGGCGTCTCCGCCAGGGCCCGGACTCACAGACCTGCTATTGGCGTGTGACCGCGACGCCACGGTCGGCGAGGATTTCCTGCACGCTTTCTTCACCGGCCAGATGGGCGCTGCCCACGGCGATGAACACCGTCCCCGACCCCGCCAGCAGGGTCTCGATCTGGTCGGCCCAGTCCTTGTTGCGGCGCACCAGCAAGGCTTCGTAGATTTCCTCCGAAGCCTCCCTCATCTCGACCACGCCGAGACGGTTGATCGTCTCGACATCACCGGTGGACCAGGCCGCGACGAGGGCGTCCAGTTCGGCCGTGGCGTCGTCATAGGCCTCGAGAGTTTCCCGCAGGAAGGCCAGCTGGGTCTCTTCCGAGAGACCGGCCAGGATTCCCACCTGTTTGTCGATTGTCTCAAGGCCGGTAACCGGCTTGCCTGCTGCCTCGGCCCGCGCCTTGAGCACCAGTTCGACGCCGGATTGCGGATCGTAGCCGGCCTTAACAAGGGGGGCGATGGCGAGCGACAGGGCGACCAGCCAGGGCCGCAGTGGGTCCATTTGGGCCGCCGAGGCACCGATCGCCTGGGCTGCCGCATCCAGCCGGGCCAGTTCCTCCGCCGTCAGCAGGCTGGAGAGGGGCCGGGCAGGCGAGACGCCGTACTGCTGGATCAGGGGCGCAATCGCGGCCTGATCGTCGGGATTGGAGATTTCGAGAATGACCGACGAGGCGCTGTCAAAGGCGGCGTCGACCTTGGCCGATCCCCAGGGCGTATCGGGCCGAAGAACATGGACGGTCCCGAACAGGTAGATGGTCGAGTCCGCGTCTGAGACCGACCACAGCGCCGGGCCCTCGCCCTCGGCCGGGACCACGGCACGGGGGACGGCGGCCTCCTGGGCGAAAGCGTCCGCCGGGGCGGCCCCCAGCAGGGTGAGGGTCAGGCCGAGGCCGAGGGCGAGACCGAGCGCACCCCGGCCGGCGGCCGCGGTCGTGGACTTGAGGCGGGCGGTGAAGGTCATGAGTCGGTTCCTTTCGGTGAGAGCGGGGAGCGGGTGGGAACTTCAGTGAATGCCGCGACGGGCAGCGGCGAGGCTTGAGGCGAGGAGGTAGACCCACATCACGATGCCGATCAGACCCCAGGTCGAGACCGCGCCCACCAGGCCCAGCCGTTCGGCGGCGGCGTAGACGAACAGGCCGCCCTGACAGGCCACGAAAGCCATGGCGGCCGTTTCGGCCATGATCCGTCGCAACATCTCGTCCGCCCGGTTCCAGAGCATGACGTTGGCGGCAGTCTGGGCCACCATCAGCCCGAGCACGAGGGCGAAGACCGTATCTGCCCCTAACCAGGAGCCGCCATAGATCGGCAGGACGAACATCGCCGCGGCAAGGATCAGGACGACGATCTGCAGCAGGCCGCATCCCTTCGGCACGCTGGACGGACGCATGGCCATGATCACGCCGCCGGCGATCGCCATGGCGACAAGGGCACCGGCGGCGGTCAGGGCCACGCCGTCTTCCCATGGCATATCCTGATTGAGCACAAGGTGGGTGACGGCAGCGCCCACAACCGCACCGGATCCGGCCAGCAGAGCGATGCCGAGGATCCTGAGTGCGAACGGCGGCGGCTTATCGGAACGGGTCACCATGTCAGACTCCTTCATCGGAGAAGATGGATTCGATGGGTTGGTCGAAGACGCGGGCGATTTTGAAGGCCAGCGGCAGGGACGGATCGTAGCGGCCCGTCTCCAACGCATTGACGGTCTGGCGCGAGACCCCGAGCGCGGCGGCCAGGTCGGCCTGGCTCCAGCTCCGCCCGGCGCGCAGGGTCTTGAGATGGTTGTTCACCGGCTCACCGTCGTTTCAGCCACCACACCGCCCAGGCGATGCCATAACCCAATCCCTGGGTGAACACCGTGCCGAGCGCGCTGACGTAGATCAGCTCCTGCGCCGGCATGGCGACCACCAGGTCGCGGTCCATGGAGGCAATCATCACACTGAGAAGCACAACGCCCCCGAGGGCCAGACCGCCGGTACTTCCCCACCACCACGCCCATTTGTGGGCCTCCTGCGCCGCTTCATCGAGGCCCTTCCACCAGCGCAGACAGGCCCAGATGGCGGCCGCCATTGCGAGAGTTATGGCGGCGACAGAGGCCACAAGACTGACCACGCTGGTCGAGCCGAACGCCGCGGCCAGCCCGCCGCTCAGCCCCCCGGCGAGGCCCCCCGCCAGCAGGCAGACGCCCAGCACGACCGCGTAGCGTTTCAGGGGCTGTTGCGACACCCCACCCTCCCTGGACATGACCAACCCCCTTTGTTTTGACAAGGGTGTTTTACATCAGCCCGCAAGCCTGTCAAGCGACCTTGTCAACACGCCGTGCCCGGGCGGATCATCCTGCCGGGGACCTGTCGTGAACCAGTTCGGGCCGGCTGACCGGACGGGGGGCCTGGTCGACGGCCGCCAGGGCGGGCAGCTCCTTGCCCTCGTGGTCGACCTGCAGGTCCTCGAAGCGGCGGGCCGAGACCATGACCTGGCTCTCCAGCGAGCCGACGAACTGGTTGTATTTCCCGACCGCCTGCTCCAGGGCCCGACCGACGCCGGAGACGTGGCCGCCCAGCACCGACAGGCGTTTGTAGAGCTCCTTGCCCAGTTTCGCGACCTCGTCGGCGTTCGCCGCCTGTTCCTCGGCGCGCCAGCCGTAGGCCACGGCCTTGCACAGGGCGAACAGGGTCGAGGGGGTGACGATAATGACCCGCCGCGCCATCGCATCGGTCATCAGCTCGGGCTCGCGGTCCAGCGCCGCGGACAGAAAGGCGTCAGAGGGCACGAACAGGGCGACAAAGTCAGGGCTGGGCTTGAACTGGTCCTGATAGGCCTTGGCGGCCAGATCGCGGACGTGGTTCTTGATGCTGGCGGCGTTCCTCGCCGACATGGCGGCGTCGCGGGCCTCGTCATCGGGTTCGGACGCATCGGGGAAGGCGAGCGGGACCTTGGCGTCGATCACGAACAGGCCGCCGCCGGGCAGACGCACCAGAAAGTCCGGTCGCATCTGGCGACCCTCGTCGCTGGCGCTGGAGGACTGTTCGTCGAAATCGAACCGGCCCGCCATGCCGGCGGCCTCCAGCACATTGCGGCAGGTCTGTTCGCCCCAGCGCCCGCGCCGGCCGGTGTTGCCGCGCAGCACCTCGGTCAGGCGTTTGGCTTCGTCGCGGGTGGCGCTGGACGCAATCATCAGGGCCGACAGCTGTTCCTTGAGACTGCCGGTCTCCTCGGCCCGGGCTTTTTCCAGCGCCGCGACCTGGGCCTCAAACTTGACCAGGGTCTCGGCCACGGGCTTGAGCTGGGCCTCCATCCGTTCGCGAGCGACCCGGTCCTGGGCCTGGAAGGTCTCGGTGGCGCGGGTCACCATCTGGTCGGCCACGGCCTGGGCCGACTGGGCGGCCTGGGCCTTGAGGAACTCGCCCATGGTGACGCGGCTGTCCTCGATCAGGGCAATCTTCTCCTGGGCCGAGGCGATGGCTCCCTTGGCCGCCTGCCAGCCGAGGTAGGCCCACAGGAACCCGGCTCCGAGGGCCAGGCAGACGACGAGCAGGACGATCGAGAGGGTGTTCATGCTCCGTTCCTAACCGGAGTCGGCGGGCGGCACCATGGCGTCCATCCGGACTCAAAAACAGAGTCCGGATAGTCCGGATAGTCCGGATAGTGCGGTCCGGGACCGGGACCTCGGGCGTCTCCTGGCCGATGCGGCGCGCGCCGCGATCGGGCAGCGGGGTCAGACACCGGATACTGCACCATCGCATGCTGATACGTCAGAAGCGGACGTGTGTGCGCGATCCAATCAATCGCCGTAGCGGGGATCCGGGTACCAGTCGGGATCAACAATCTGATCCCAGTCATAGCCGGGCGTAATCGCCAACACGGAGTCTACGTCGGGCAGAAGTCCCCGCGTCGCAAGATTGCGAACCACATGAGCGAACGTCCCGTGAAGGTCAGCCGGAAGCCGGTTCTCGATTGTTCGCGTCAGGCGCTTGGCCAGCTGCCAGCGGAAATTGCTGATCTCGCCTTTCCAGTGCGGGATGGTCTGGATCGGGCCGACAAACTGGATTTTCAGAAAGTGGGCAATGATGTTCTCGACCTGACTTGAGCAGGCGTGGGTTTCAGAGCGGCCCAAGTCCTCGACCTCCTCGGCCAGATTGTCATAATCGAGGATGGTTGGCCCGGTGCCCCGGGCTCGCAGGGCCGCCGCCTGCGCCTCTGCCCAAGAGACATAGTCCCGCTCGTACAGGTCGTTCGCCGGTCTGATCAGGTCATCCGCCATGGGGGAAAGGTATCATATCGCCGGGTGGACCCGAAGGCCCGGCACGGGTGCCCATCACCCCCGGGCAACCGGAACCGGGTACCAGTCGGGTTCGATAATCTGATCCCAGCTATAGCCGTCGGGCAGCTCTGTCGTGACGCGGTCGGGGTCGGCGATCAGTTCGCGACGCGAAAGCGCCTTGAGCTGGCGCAGGAACAGCGCCTGACGACGCGCGAGCAGCCGGTTCTGGATCGTCCGGGACAGCCGATCCTCGAGCTGGCCGCGGAAATTGACCAGCTCGCCGCGCCAATGGGCGTGATCCTGAGGCGAGGTCACGAACTGAAGCTTGAGCAGGTGTTCGACGATCCGCTCGACCAGCGACTGGCAGGCGTAGAACTCGGACTTGCCCAAATCCTCAACCTCCTCGGCCAGGGTGTCGTAGTCGAGGGCGGTTACACCGGCACCGCGCGCGCGCAGGGCGGCCGCCTGCGCCTCCGCCCAGGCGACATAGTCCCGCTCGTACAGGTCGTTCGCCGGTGGGGTCAGATCGTCCGCCATGGGCGGAGTGTATCACGCGGGCCGGCGCGCCCGAAGCGCCTGGACGATGGTGCCGTCGTCCAGCCAGTCGAGGTCGCCGCCCACCGGCACGCCCCGCGCCAGCGAGGTGACCTCCACCCCGTTGCCGGCGACGCGCTCGGCCAGATAGTGGGCCGTGGTCTGGCCGTCGACCGTGGCGGGCAAGGCGAGGACGACCTCGCGCACCTCGCCGCCCCGAACCCGGCCGACGAGTTCGGCCACCCGCAACGCCTCGGGCCCGACGCCATCGAGCGCCGAAAGCAGGCCGCCCAGCACATGATATTTGCCACGGAAGGCCCCGGACCGCTCCATGGCCCACAGCGACCCCGCCTCCTCGACCACGCAGATCAGGCCGTTGTCGCGCGAGGCATCCGAACAGATGGAGCAGGGATCGCGGGTGTCGGGCGTGCCGCACACCGAACAGGACACGACCTTGGCCGCGGTCTCGGCGAGCGACGCCGCCAGCGGTTCCAGCAGGGTCTCGCGTTTCTTGAGCAGGGCCAGGGCCGCGCGCCGGGCCGAGCGGGGGCCCAGCCCCGGCAATTTGGCCAGCAGGGCGATCAGCCGCTCGATCTCGGGTCCGGCGGAGGCGGCCATTCTGGGGTCCGGCGGCCTAGAACAGTTTGGGCATGCCGGGGATGTTCATGCCCGCCAGCGGCCCGGCCGCCTCGCGCATCAGTTCGGCATTGACCACGTCCAGCCGGCGCTTGGCGTCGGCATGGGCGGCCACGACCAGATCGGCCAGGATCTCGGTCTCGCCCGGGACCATCAGACTGTCGTCGATCCGGACCGCTGTGATCTCGCCGGCCCCCTTGAGGGCTACGGTCACCAGACCCCCGCCCGAGGTGCCCTCGGCGGTGGTTTCGGCCATTTTCGCCTGGGCATCTTGCAGCTTCTGCTGCATCGCCTGGGCCTGTTGCATCAGGGAATTGAGATCTTTCATCCGCTCAGAATAGGACAAGCGAACGGCGGGCGACAGCTCCGATCTTGTCCCCTCGTCTACTGATCGGCGGATTCCACGGCCACGCTTGACCCGGTCGGCTTTGTCGGAAATCGTCGTTTCGGGAGCGTTGACCAGGTGTTCGTTACGGTCGACGCAGGGGGAAGACCACGATGATCCGCGCCGCCTTGCTGCTGTCTGCAGCATGTCTCGCCATGCCCGCCGTGTGCCAGGCCCAGACCTTCGCGGAAGGGACCAGCCAGTGGAATCTGACCATGGTCGGAGCCGAGGCGGCCTATCGGCGCGGCTATACCGGCGCCGGCGTTACTGCCGGCGTGATCGATTCGGGTCTCGACATGAACCATCCGGAGTTCCGCGGGCGGGTGTCCGGGACGCGATACGACGGCATCCTGGACCAGCCGGACGTCATCGACGCTCATGGGCACGGAACCCATGTCGCCGGAATTATCGGAGCCGCCCGGGACGGCGTCGGGGTCCACGGCGTGGCCTATGACGTTGTCCTCGCCCCCTTGCGCCTGCTGGACGAGAACAATGCGGCCAGCGACAACGCCGTCGTCGAAGGCGGGCTGATCGAGTTCGGGCTCGACGCCGGCGTCCGGCTGTTCAACGCGTCCTACGGACCGGAACTCTATGGCCTGACGTCCTACACCCCCGCCTGGGTCGAGGGGGTCCTCCAGGAATGGACCATGACGGCCTTTCGTCGCGTCGCGGCCTCCGACGCGATCATCGTCTGGGCCACGGGCAACGAAACCCAGAGCAACGCGAACCTGCAGGCCAGCGCGCCGCTGTATTTTCCCGAACTGCAGCCGCACTGGCTGGCGGTGACGGCGGTCGGCAACACCGGAAACATCGCGAGCTATGCGAACCGCTGCGGAACGAGCGCCCAATGGTGCCTCGCGGCACCGGGCGGAGACCGCGTGATCGCTCCGAGCGACACCGTGTTGAACTCCCTGATCGCCTCGACAAGTCCGGGCACCTACGATCTTCAGGCTGGCACGTCCCAAGCGGCTCCCATGGTGACGGGGGCGGTCGCCATCGCCATGCAGATGTATCCCCGGGCCAAGGCCGGCCAGCTGACCCGTCTGGTGCTGGCGACCGCGACCGATATCGGCGCTCCGGCTGTCGATTCCGAATACGGATGGGGACTGCTCAACATCGCCAACCTCGCCGCGACCCGCGACGCCCAGGCCGCGTCGGTGTTCGCCAACACCCTGTGGGCGACGGATCGGGGCACGGCCCTGACCGCGCGGACGTTGAGCGACCGGTTGAACATCGTCACCGCGCGCGGTGCCTGGGTCGCGGTGGACGGCGGCCGGTTCGACCACGACGTCACGGCGACGGCGCCTCCAGCACGGGCGGAGAGCTTCGGGGTCACGGTCGGGGGCGATCTGGTCGCCGGCGACGACCGTGCGCTGGGCGTCGCCCTGACCCTGCGCGAGACCGATCTGGACGAGACCGGGGCGGGGGTCGGCAATTTCGGCGAGGCGTCGTCCGTCGGGCTGGCGGTCTATGGAGGCCTGAGGCAGGGCCGGATCTTCGCCGAGGGCTCGGCCGGGCTGGAGCGCCGCGAGATCGACTATCGGCGCGGCGCCGTGGTCGGCGCTGCGGGGACGGTCCTGGCGGGTCAGGGCATTGAGGGGCGGGCGGAGACCGACGGATACGGCGTCTTCATGGACGCGCGAATGGGCCTGGCCTTGCCTTTGGGGAGACTGACCGTGCGGCCCTTCGTGCACGGCCAGGTGGTCAAGCAGCAGGTCGAGGGCTTCCGGGAGACGGGGGCGGACATCTTCAGCCTGTCCGTGGGCGAGGCGCGGACGACGCGCTTCGAGGCCGGCCCCGGGGTGGAGGCGGTCTTCACCGCCGGACCGGGGGGCGCGCTCAACGCCGTTGTGGGCGCGCGCTACGCCTTCACCGGCGGCGACGACGATTTTCGGACACCCGCCCGGATGCTGGGCTCGCCGGTGCCCGGGGCGGTCGGCGCGTCAGGCGATGCGGTGACGGTCTGGGGCGGGATCGAGACCCGGCTGGGTAGACGCTGGAGCGCAGGGGCTCGTGGCTTCTGGACCTCGGGCGAGGACCAAGGGGGCGCCGGGCTCGCTGTCTCGCTGCAAGCGCGGTTCTGACGGACGGTCAGTCGTCCGCCTCCTCCACCTCGTCCGGAATGCTCGGCATCTCCACCGCCGGGGCCAGGGTCTTGATGTCGCCGACGACGGCACCGGGGAAGGCGGCCATGACGGCCCTGACGAAGGGGTCGGATTCGACCTCGGCGCGGATCGAGGCGGTGGCCTTCCGTTCCTGTTCGATCAGGGTCTCGCCGCCGCCCTGGCCGTTGGCGATGACGAACCATTGCCGGCCGGTCCACTCTTCCAGCCGGCCCGACAGCCGGTTGGCGAGGTTGGCAGGGGCGCCCTCCACCGGCTCATAGGTCAGGGCCCCTGCCCCATCGCCAAGAGGGGGCTTGAAGGACACGGGGCGGACGTAGCGCTGGACATCCATCTGCAGGGCGATCTCGCGCTTCTCGCCGATCAGGGCGACCACGGCCTCGAAGGTCTGGGGGTCGGGGAAGGCGGGCGCAACGGCCGGGCGCGCGGCTAGCTGGGCCGAGGCTCCGCCGCCGCCACCGCCGCCGCCGCCCCCGCCCCGGGGTGCCCCCGAGCCGGAGCCGCCGCCCATCGGTTCGCCCGAGCGCAAGGCCTTCAGCGCCTCCTCGGGACCCGGGAGGTCGGCGGCATAGGCGAGGCGGACGATGGCCATCTCGACCGCGTCGGCGGGGCTGGGGGCGCGGCGGACCTCGTCCAGCGCCTTCAGCAGCATGGACCAGGTCCGCGACAGGGTGCCGGCCGAGACCGCCGCCCCCATGGCCGCCAGCCGCTGGGCCTGGTCATTGGGCAGGCGGGTGGCGTTGGGGCCCAGCATCTTGGCGACGGAGGCGGCGTGGCAGTGCTCCAGCAGGTCGTTGGTGACCTGCACCGGGTCCGCCCCATAGCCATACAGGGTGCGGAAGGTCTCCAGCGCCTCGGGCGTTCGGCCGGCCATGATCTGTTCGAACAGGGCGATGGTCTGGGACCGGTCGGCCAGACCCAGCATGTCGCGGACCGTGTCGGTGGCCACGGGCTGGCCGCGCTCGCCCTGGACCAGGGCCTGATCCAGCAGGGAGAGGCCGTCGCGGACCGAGCCCTCGGCGGCGCGGGCGATCAGGGCCAGGGCATCGGCCTCGACCGTCATGCCCTCGCGCCCGGCGATGCGGGACAGGTGTTCGACCAGGATCTCGGGCTCGACGCGGCGGAGGTCGAAACGCTGGCAGCGGCTGAGGATGGTCACCGGGACCTTGCGGATCTCGGTGGTGGCGAAGATGAATTTGGCGTGGGGCGGCGGCTCTTCCAGGGTCTTCAGCAGGGCGTTGAAGGCCTGGTTCGAGAGCATGTGCACCTCGTCCAGCACATAGACCTTGTAGCGGGCCTCGACCGGCGCGTAGCGGACGCTTTCGAGGATATCGCGGATGTCGTTGACGCCGGTGTGGGACGCCGCGTCCATCTCCATGACGTCCATATGCTGGCCGGCCATGATCGCCGCGTCGTGGCGGCCGTGGGCGGTCAGTTCCAGCGAGGGCCGGTCGATGACGTCGGTCTCGTTGTTCAGGGCCCGGGCCAGCAGGCGGGCGGTGGTGGTCTTGCCCACCCCCCGCACCCCGGTCAGCATGAAGGCGTGGGCGATGCGGCCGGTGGCGAAGGCATTGGTCAGGGTCCGGACCATGGCCTCCTGACCGATCAGGTCCTCGAAGGTCTTCGGCCGGTATTTGCGGGCCAGGACGGTGTAGGCCTCGCCGTCGTTGCGGTGGGTATCGTCCGGCATAGCCGGTGGCGCGGGGGCCGGGGCGGGAGGTTTCGTCTCAGCCGGGGCGGGCGCAGCGGCGGGCGCGCCGAACATGTCGTCGGTGTTGGCGTCGCGCTCGGGCGCGTCGTCGTCTTCCGCCCAGGGCGGATCGCCGGAATCAAGGTCGACGTCGGTCATCCGGCGAGGTTACCGCGAGTAACCCCGCCGATGCGACTCCTGTTGCGCCTAAGGCGTCAGATCACGCGGCAACTGGCCGCCATTGTCGACGATCTTCTGCAGCACCTGTTTGTGCAGCCAGATGTTCATGCTGGCCGAGTCGGATTTGTCGCCGGTGTAGCCCAGCTCGTCGGCCAGTTCCTTGCGCTCGGCCAGCGAGCTTTCGAAGCCGGTCAGTTTCATCAGGTCGACGATGGAGGTGCGCCAGTTGAGCTTCTGGTCGCGCTGCTCGTTCATGAAGTCGAGGATGCCGGCGACATCGACCGGGGCGGCCGGCTGGGGGGCGGTGGCCGAGGCGGCGGTGACCTGGGGCTGGGCGGTCGGGGCCGGAGCGGCGGGGGCGGCGGGCTTGTCCTTGTCGCGGTTGAAAATCTTGCCGAGGATATTGCCGAGAATGCTCATGGGGTCGCTCCGGTGGGATGAGCCACAGGAGCGGACGGGAACGGCAGAGGTTCCCGAAGGCCGGTGTCCGCGGTTGGCCCCCTCCACCCCCGCGCAAGCGCGCGGCGGTCCCCCTCCCCCTGCGCTGCGCTCGGGGGAGGATTGCGCTCAAGCAGTGAGGCTCCGCGAGCCGACCCTCCGGTCAAGCCGGAGGGTGACGATTCCCGCTCAAGCAGCGAGACGCCGCGCGTCGAGCGGTAGCGGACTAAACAGCTGGGAAGGTGGAGACCGCGACCCGAAGGGGAATTCGTTGTGGCTGCTGCCTTCCGGCCCTGACCAGGTTGGCGAAGCCTTCGCCCGCGATCTCCGCCCTCCCTATCGCCAATCGCGCGGCCGAGATCAAGGGACCCCCTCCCCGCCCCCCTCGATCCCGGCTAGGGAACGGCCATGGCCCTCCCCGTCCTGAACACCTTCGCCGGCAATCCGCTGGACCGCGCCGGCGACCGGCGGAACAGCCCCGACTGGCTGGAGGAACAGGCGGCCAATCCCGAGGCCCTGGCGCTGGTGTTCTGGGACGGCAGGCCACTGCTGGAGGACCACGCCGACGGGCTGCGGCTGAGCTGGATCGCCCTGTCGCATGCACGCGACCTGATCCGGGATGACGACCGGGAGCTGTTTCTGGGGCTGTGGAAGGGCGCGCCCTGTTTCGCCGTCGAGTTCGCGGGCGCGGCGGACCCCGCGACCGGGCCGGTCCGGGGGCTGGGGGCCTTCGTGGAGCTGCGCGAAGCGGCCGCCGTCCTGTCGGGTCCGGAGGCGGCCATGGCGGGCGGGGCCAAGTCGCTGTTCGACTGGCGGCGGCGGCATGGCTTCTGCGCCAACTGCGGGCAGGAGAGCGAGACGGCCTGCGGCGGCTGGAAGCGGATCTGCCCGGCCTGCAAGACCGAGCATTTTCCGCGCGTCGATCCGGTCACCATCATGCTGCCGGTGTTCGGGGACCGCTGCCTGCTGGGGCGGCAGGCGTCGTGGCCGACGGGGCGGATGTCGGCCCTGGCCGGGTTCGTCGAGCCGGGCGAGACCATCGAGGAGGGCTGTGCGCGCGAGGTGCAGGAGGAGGCGGGGCTGACCGTGACCGCCGTGCGCTACCACTCCAGCCAGCCGTGGCCGTTCCCGTCCCAGCTGATGATCGGCCTGATCGCCGAGGTGTCGGACATGGAGGCCACGCCGGACCAGACCGAGCTGGAGGAGGTGCGCTGGTTCACCCGCGATGAGGCACGGGCCGTGCTGGCGGGGGCGCACGCGGTGAAGGCCCCGCCGAAGTTCGCCATCGCGCGGACGCTGCTGGAGGCGTGGGTGGGGGAAGAGGCGGAGTAGGGTAGCGTTCTCCCTCCCCCTCGGGGGAGGGTCGTCGCGAAGCGACGGGGTGGGATGGGCCGGTGATGCGGACACAGGCCTGTGAGGTCTCGCCTTGCCGCCCCCACCCGGCTTCGCTGCGCTCAGCCACCCTCCCCCGGGGGGGAGGGAGAAATCGCCTCACACCGACTTACGCGCCGCCTCCAGATCCGCGGGGTTGTCGACGGAGATCGGGGCCTCTTTGATGACCGCGGCCCAGATGGACAGGCCCAGTTCCAGGGCCCGGAGCTGTTCCAGCTTTTCGCGGCGCTCCAGCGGCGACGGCGGGGCGGCGCAGAAGCGTTTCAGGGCCTCGCGGCGGTAGCCATAGACGCCGACATGGCGCCAGACGGGCGCGTCGCCGTACAGGGTGGAACGGGTGAAATACAGGGCCCGGGCATGGCGCTCGCCGTCGGTCAGGGCCAGCACGGCCTTGACCACATCGACATTGGCCCGGTCCGAGGCGTCGAGTTCGGGGGCCACGAGCGTGGCGATGTCGCAGGAGGGTTCGCCGTGCAGCAGGGCGGCGCAGGCCGTGGCGATGCCCGGGTCGGCGAACGGCATGTCGCCCTGCAGGTTGATGACGGCGTCATGACGACCGTCCGGGTCAAGCGTTTCCAGCGCCGCCAGCACCCGGTCCGAACCGCTGGGCAGGTCGGGGTCGGTCAGCACGGCGCGGCCGCCGGCCGCCTCGACCACGGCGACGATCTCCGGATCGCCGGCGGCGACCGCGACTGGCAGGCCGGATTTCATCGCCTGTTCCCAGGCGCGCACGATCATGGGCCGGCCGCCGATGTCAGCCAGCGGCTTGCCCGGCAGGCGGGTGGCGGCCATTCGCGTTGGAATGAGGATCAGAGGCGTCACGCGTGCGTTTCATCCTGCGGCGCCCCGACGCCCCGGGGGCGACCTCGGGGCCGGTTGCGAAGGCGGCGCTAGCGTGTCAGAGACCCACACGCAAGAAATTGCCCCTGATTGCTGCACTGCAAGGGGCCTCCAGAGACGGGATACGGCGACGCGATGAGCGGCGATCTGAAGTGGAACAAGGTTTTCGGTGCCAGCCTCGGCACAGCGCTCGCCATCCTGCTGGTGCAGCAGGTCTCGGGCGCGATCTACACGACCGAAGCGCCCGAGAAGATGGGCTATTTCGTCAATGCCCCGGAAGAGGCCGAGGCCGGCGCGGCCGAGGTTGAGCTGGCGCCCGACTGGGGCACGCTGATCCCGGTCGCGGACCTCGCCGCCGGTGAGGCTGCCTTCGCCCGCTGCCAGGCCTGCCACACCATGAACGCGGGCGGGGCAAATGGGATCGGCCCGAACCTGAACGGCGTTGTTGGCCGCGCGGTCGCCGGCCACGCCGGCTTCGCCTATTCCGACGCCATGACCGCCCACACCTCGGTCGATCCGACCTGGTCGCTGGACGCCCTCGACCAGTTCATCAAGGCCCCTGCCCGCTATGTGGACGGCACCAAGATGTCGTTCGCCGGCCTGCGTGACACCACGGCCCGGGTCAATCTGATCGCCTGGATGCGCAGCCAGGGTTCGGAAGCCTATCCTGTCCCCGCCCCCGACCCCACGCGCCAGCCGGGCGCGGCCTCCGAGGGCGAACCGGCCACGACGGATACACTGCCCGTCGACGGCGCCGCCGGGGTTCCCGGCTCGGCGGAAGTTCCCGTCACGGGGGTCGCGGGCCAGGCCCCCGTCCAGACCGGTGAGGTCGCTCCCCCGGCGGCAGACAGTGCGGCTGCGCCGAACACCTGATCGGTCCGGCAATGTGAACCTGTAGACAGGCGGCCTTCGGGCCGCCTGTTTCGTTTCAGGGCAGCCTGCGGAAAACCGCCGGAGCGAAGCCCCCGGCCAGACAGCGGGCATCAGCCTCCGCGAAGGGTTCGCGGACCACTGCGCCATGGTGCCCGGTGGCGTGGATGACGTGGGTCTCGTCCAGCATCAGGGCCGAATGTCCGGTCCAGCTGTGCTGGCCCGACGGCTCTCCCCAGACCACGATATCGCCGCGTCGCGCCGCCTCGCGCGGCACCGGGCGGCCCAGACCGGCCTGCTCATGGGCCCGTCTCGGACCCGGCAAACCACAGGCGAACAGGGCCTGTTGCACCAGACCCGAACCGTCGGTGGCCACGGAGGAGCGGGCCCCCGGGCTGTGCGGTACACCCAGCAGGCGCTCGGCCACTGCCACGGGGTCGGTCTCGAACGCGCCGATCGGGACATGGTCCGGTGACGGGGGCGTGTCCGGGTCGATCAAGGCATTGAGCGGCAGGGCGGACCGGACCGAGGCCACGCGGCGATCCGGCAGTCGCCGCTGGGGTTCCAGCGCGGTCGCGTCCATCCAGCCCACACTGCCGTCGCGCCGGGCCTGGCCCCAGACGCGGCCGCCGCGCCGGTCCAGCACGTCGAAGATCTCGCCCTGCAGGAGCTGATCGATACGCCCGGACCCGCCGGAGGCCTCCGCCTGGATGTCGGCAATGGCCACCCTTCCCCGCATCGGTTCAACCGGCCGGAAGGTATCGGCGCGGACAAGCCCCTCCAGCGCCTGGGCCGCCAGATCGGGCCGGGCCAAGGTGGTGCGGGCATCGAAGTTTGACGACAGGTCGGTCAAGCGCGGGCTCTGGCGGTTGGACCATCCTTGTCCCGCAAGAAGGCGAAAGTCCCGTTAATGACGCAGGCTTTTCTGTGGATCGGTCGCCCGGCCTCAGCCCGCGTATCGGGTCTTGAGCATCGCATAGGCCCCCCGCAGACCCTGGGCCTCGCCGCCCTCGGGCCAGCCAGGGCGACCGCGGCTGTTCCAAGCAAAGACGTCCAGATGCGCCCAGGCCCCGCTGGTGGGGGCGAATTTCTGCAGGAACAGGGCGGCGGTGATCGATCCGCCCTGGGCCCAGCCGGCCGAGTCGTTGCGGATATCGGCGATCTCGCTGTCGATGGCGGCGCGGTAGCCGGGCCAGAGCGGCATGCGCCAGAGCGGATCGCGCACCGCCTCTGCCGCCGCCAGCAGGTCGGTCGCCAGCGCCTCGTCATCGGTGAACAGGGGGGGAAGCTCCGGTCCCAGTGCCACACGCGCGGCTCCGGTCAGGGTGGCGAAATCCAGCGTCAGGTCCGGCGCATGTTCCCCCGCCCGGGTCAGGGCATCGGCGAGGATCAAGCGGCCCTCGGCATCGGTGTTGCCGATCTCGATGGTCAGCCCCTTGCGGCTGTTCAGGACATCGCCGGGCCGGAAGGCATCGGCCGAGATGGCGTTCTCGACCGCCGCGACCAGCACCACCAGCCGCACGCCCAGCCCCGCCTGCATGACCAGCCGGCCGAGCGCCAGCGCATGGGCGGCCCCGCCCATGTCCTTCTTCATATTGCGCATGCCGGCGGCCGATTTGATGTCCAGCCCGCCGGAATCGAAGGCCACACCCTTGCCGACAAGAGCGACCAGTGGCCGGTCGGTACGGTCCAGATTCCAGCCGATCTCGATAATTCGTGGGGCGCGATGAGGTGCCGCGGCGCGGCCGACCGCATGGATGGCGGGATAATTCTCCTCCAGCAGGGCCTCGCCGGTGATTACGGACAGGGTCGCGCCGTGGGCTTCGGCGATCTCGCGGGCGATGGTCTCCATTTGCAGCGGGCCCATGTCGGCGGGCGGCGTGTCGACCATCTCGCGCGCCAGGGCGCAGGCGGCGGCGATGTTCAGCGCCTCGGCGCGATCGAACCCCTCGGGGGCGACCAGCCGGACGGCGCGTCGTTCCCGGCCGGCCTTGTACCGATCAAAGACATAGCCCCCGAGCAGGAAGGCCAGGGCCGCGGCCGAGGCCTCGTCACCCGCGGTCTCAAGCCGGTACAGCCCTTCCGGGAGCCGGGCCGGCAGGGCCCGCGCGCTCGCGGGATCAAAACCCTTCCCCGTGCCGAACAGGACCTGCGCCACGCCACCGGTCCCGTCGGGGACGACGAGGAGTTCACCCGGCTTGCCCCTGAAGCCCATCCGCCCCGCCCAGGCGCGAACGGGCTCGCCAAGCTCTGCGCCCGGCCCGACGAAACGGACCGGTGTGGCCCCGGCCGCTTCGGGCGCGGTGGCGGCGATGACGGGGTCAGGCGAGACGACGGACATGGCGGATTAACCAATGATTGACGCGATGGGCGGACTCTCCGACGGCAGAACTCCCGATCGGATCGTCCCATGTCGCGCACCCGGGCCCTGAGCTCAACCGCCCTCGCCATCCTCGCGCTCCTCTGCGGCGCGGGTCTGGTCCCCGCACAGGCCCAGCCGGGGCAAGAGGCTGCGCAACCGCGTCTGCCGGCCTCGGCCGAGGAACGGGCCGCCTACGGCCGGCTGGATCCTTTGGCGCGCTCGGTGTTCTGGTCCCGGGAGATGGAGGTCAATCCGGCCGACCCCGTCGCGGGGGTGAAGCTAGCGGAGGCCCTGCGCCAGATGGGTCAGCACGAACAGGCGGCCCAGACGGCCCAGCAGGTCCTCGTCGCCCAGCCGGGCAATGTCGACGCCATGCTGGAAATCGGCCGCGCCCATATCGCGCGGGGGCAGGCCTTCTACGGGATCAGCGCGCTGGAGCAGGCGCGTGCCCTGGCCCCCCGGGACTGGAGGCCCCTGTCCCTGCTGGGTGTGGCCTATCAGCAGGTGCGCCGGGCCGGGGACGCGGATGCGGTCTGGGAGGCCGCGCTGCGCCTGTCGCCCGACAATCCCGAAGTCCTGAACAACGCGGCCATGGCGCAGGTCACAGCCGGCGACGCCGCCGGGGCCGAGGCCCTGCTTCGCCGGGCCGTGGTTCAGCCCGCTGCCACGCTTCAGATGCGGCTGAACCTTGCCATGGTCCTCGGACTGCAGGGCCGGACCCGGGAGGCGGAGCAGATCATCCGACGCGATCTGCCGCCGGACGCCGCAGACCGCAATCTGGACTGGCTGCGCGCCCAGACACGCGCCCAGACCCGGGTAGAGGCCGCGGGCCCCGCCGCCTCCGCCCGGACCTGGGCATCGGTTCAGAACCCCTAGACGTCAGCCGCCGCGGGCATCGGCGAGCGCGAGGCGCGCCTGCAGCCGGGTGTCGCCCGAGACGGCGGCGGAGATGGCGTTGAAACGCTCAAGCGCCAGCCCGGACTCCGAGACGGCGGCGGCCATGGCGGCCTGCTGCTCGGCGTTGGGAGCGGACCCGTCCGTCGGGGCGGCAGCCCGGACCTTGACCATGGCGGCTGCGAACTGTGCGGCCTCGGCGTCGGTGACGGAGGCCCCGACCGAACCGGCGGGCGATTCCGGCGTGTCGATCACGGCCAGACGGGCCTGCAGGATCGGATCGGTCGAGACGGCGGTGCCGAGCGCGTTGAACGTGGTGATGTCCATGCCGGAGTTTTCAACCGCTGCAGCCATCGCGGCCTGCTGTTCGGCATTGGGCGCAGAGCCGTCCGTCGGGGCGGCCGCGCGCACTTCGGTCATAGCGGTGCTGAAGGCCTGAAGCTGGGCGTCGGAATACTCCGCACTCTGGACGATGGCCGCAGGCGTTGCGGCGACAGAGGAGGCCACGCCGGTCAGGGCAAGGGCGGAAACAGCGGCGATCAGGGTCAAGCGCATGAAATAATCCTGGGAGGCTTGTGACGGAAAGTGTCACGGAAACAACGAACGCTAACCGGCAATCGTTCCGGTGACAAATCACCGGATCTGATCTTCCCGTGATCGTCGCCTTCATCAAAAGCCCGTCGGGACCTATATGCGAAGGCATGATCGACGACCTGTACAGCGCGCAAATCCTGGGTCTGGCGGCCAACCTGCCCCATGCAGGACGGCTGTCGTCACCCGAGGGCACCGGGGAGCGGGTGGCCCGCCTGTGCGGCTCGCGCGCCACGGTCGATGTCACCCTCGACGCCGGCGGACGGATCGCCGGATTTGCCCAGGATGTGAAAGCCTGCGCCCTTGGCCAGGCGGCGGCCGGTGTGGTCGGCGAGGCGGTGATCGGGGCGACCGTCGAGGACATCCGGTCCGCCCGCGAGGCCATGCTGGCCATGCTGAAGGCCGGCGGCGCGGGGCCTCAGGGCCGGTTCGAGGGGCTGCGCGCGCTGAAACAGGTCGCCGGCTATCCCGCGCGACACGCCTCGACCATGGTGGCGCTTGAGGCGACGCTGGAGGCCGTGACCGCGGCGCTCTCCGCGCGCACGTCGCTTGCCGGGACGGCCTGAGCGACACCGATGCCCCCTCCCGGACCGCGCCATGGTCGAGTTGCCCTCTCGCGTCCGGCGAGGGATAAGCCCTGCCCATGGCTCGACCCGACCCGACCCCAGAGGCGACCCTGTATGAACGCGGCGTCCGCGCGGCCCATCGCGGCTACAAGGTCACGCTCAGCCCCGTCTTCGGCCAATCGTGCCGGTTCCTGCCGACCTGCTCGGACTATGGGCGCGACGCCCTGATCCGGCACGGTCTGCGCAAGGGGGGATGGCTCACGCTGCGCCGCCTCTGTAAATGCCACCCCTTCGGCGGTTCGGGCTATGACCCGGTTCCGCCTCTCGAGACCGAGACCCCATGATCCAGCTGACCTTCCCCGACGGTGCCGTGCGTGACTATCCGGCCGGCTCGACCGCCCGCGACGTGGCCCATGCCATCTCGCCCTCCCTGGCGAAGAAGGCAGTGCTGGCCGAGCTGAATGGCGAGCAGCGCGACCTGAACCGGGTGCTGGAGACGGGCGGATCCTTCCGCCTGATCCTGCGCGACGACCCGGCGGCGCTGTACACCATCCGCCACGACACGGCCCACGTGCTGGCCGAGGCGGTGCAGAAGCTGTTTCCGGGGACGCAGGTCACCATCGGTCCGGCGATCGAGGACGGGTTCTATTACGACTTCTATCGCGAGACACCGTTCTCGACCGACGACTTCGCCGCCATCGAGAAGGAGATGGCGAAGATCGTCGACCGGGACGCGAAATTCGAACGCGAGGTCTGGGACCGCGACGAGGCCATCCTGTTCTTCGAGGCGCGGGGCGAGACCTTCAAGGCCGAGCTGATCCGCGACCTGCCCGAGAGCGAGACCATCACCCTGTACAAACAGGGCGACTGGATCGACCTGTGCCGCGGGCCGCATTTCCCCTCGACCCGCCACGTCGGCAAGGCGTTCAAACTGACCAAGCTGGCCGGGGCCTACTGGCGCGGGGATTCCAGCCGCGAACAGCTGCAGCGCATCTACGGCACCGCCTGGGCGACGAAGGAGGACCTCGACGCCTATCTGACCCGGCTGGAGGAGGCCGAGAAGCGCGACCACAGGAAGCTGGGCCGCGCCATGGAGCTCTTCCACATGCAGGAAGAGGGCCGGGGCATGGTGTTCTGGCACCCCAAGGGTTGGGTGCTTTGGCAGGTGATCGAGGCCTATATGCGCCGCCGTCTCGACGCCGCCGGCTATGTCGAGGTCAAGACGCCCCAGGTCCTGGACCGGAAATTCTGGGAGGCCTCGGGCCACTGGGAGAAATACCGGCCCAACATGTTCGTCTGCGAGACGGTTGAGGGCGAGACCCTGAGCCTCAAGCCGATGAACTGCCCCGGCCATGTGCAGATCTTCGGCATCGGCCAGCGGTCCTATCGCGAGCTGCCGCTGCGCATGGCCGAGTTCGGGGCCTGCCACCGCTATGAGCCGTCGGGGGCGCTGCACGGGCTGATGCGGGTGCGCGGTTTCACCCAGGATGACGCCCACATCTTCTGCCGCGAGGACCAGATCGTCGAGGAGACGTCGAACTTCATCGCGCTGGCCCGGTCCGTCCACGCCGACCTGGGCATGCAGACGTCTTACATCAGCCTGGGCACCCGGCCCGAGGTGCGCGCCGGCGACGACGCGTTCTGGGACAAGGCCGAGGCCCTGATGGCCGAGGCCGCCCGCGCCGCCGGGACCGAGCCGGTCGTGACCGAAGGCGACGGGGCCTTCTACGCACCCAAGCTGGACTTCGTGGTCAAGGACGCCATCGGCCGCGAATGGACCTGTGGCACCATTCAGCTGGACTATGTCCTGCCCGAGCGGCTGGGGGCCGAATACACCGGCGAGGACGGGCAGAAGCACCGGCCGGTGATGCTGCACCGGGCCATCCTGGGCTCGTTCGAGCGGTTCATCGGCATCATGATCGAGAACTATGCGGGGGCCTTCCCGCTGTGGCTGGCCCCGGTCCAGGCCGTGGTGGCGACCATCACCTCGGACGCCGACGGCTATGCGACCGAGGTTGCGGCAAGGTTCAAGGCCGCCGGCCTGCGGGTCGAGACCGACCTGAGGAACGAGAAGGTCGGCTACAAGGTGCGCGAACACTCGGTCGGCAAGGTGCCGGTCATCGCCGTCGTCGGTCGCAACGAGGCCGAAAAGGGGGAGGTCGCCATCCGACGCCTGGGCTCGCAGGACCAGACCGTCGTCTCGATCGAGGAGGCCATCCGGATCCTGACCGAAGAGGCGACCCCGCCCGATCTGCGCGCCTAGCTTGGCCGTAAGTCACTGATTTCCAAAGCTTGGCGCTGGGAACCACCGTCGGCCGTTTCCGTTTCCGTGGCTCAACCCCCGGAAGGACTGACCCATGGCTGACAAGACCCTCGACACCCTGTTCCACGACACGCTCAAGGACATCTATTACGCCGAGCGCAAGATCCTGAAATCCCTGCCCAAGATGGTTCGCGCGGCGCAGTCGCCCGAGCTGAAGGCGGCCTTCGAGAAACACATCGGCCAGACCGAAGGCCAGATCGAACGCCTGCAATCGGTGTTCGAGATCATCGGCAAGCCGGCCCGCGGCAAGACCTGCGATGCCATCGAGGGGATCATCGCCGAGGGCGATGAGATCATGGAAGAGTACAAGGGCACGGCCGCGCTGGACGCCGGCCTGCTGGCGGCGGCCCAGGCGGTCGAACACTATGAGATCACCCGCTACGGCACGCTGAAGCGCTGGGCCAATGTGCTCGGCCTGAAGGATGCCGCCAAACTGCTGGACGAGACGCTGCAGGAAGAGTCCCAGACCGATGAGGACCTGACCACGATCGCTGATGCCGCCGTCAACGCGGACGCCATGGCCAAGGCCGCCTAGGTTTCACGACACTTCGCGCGACTGTGAAGCCGGCGGGAAGCCTTCCCGCCGGCTTTCGCTTGGCCGCCGGTGGCCCACGGCCTCCAGTCCAGGGCCGCCAATACTTGACGTTGACGTAAACGTAGGGTTTACACGCCCCAGCGTCGAAACCGTCCCCGCCCCTCACGCCCATGGGCCACGCACGCGCGTTGGGGACTTCAGAGAGAGACCCAGCCGATGACCGAAGCCTATATCTATGACGCGGTGCGGACGCCGCGCGGCAAGGGCAAGAAGGACGGCTCCCTGCACGAGATCACCGGCCTGAGCCTTGCGACCCAGGTGCTGGAAGCCCTGCGCGACCGCAACGGTCTCGACACTTCGAAAGTCGATGACGTCATCCTCGGCTGCGTCACCCCAGTCGGCGAACTCGGTGCCGACATCGCCCGCACCGCCGTGCTGTCCGCCGGCTGGGCCCAGTCGGTGGCGGGCGTCCAGATCAACCGCTTCTGCGCCTCGGGCCTCGAGGCCGTGAACATGGCCGCGGCCAAGGTGAAGTCCGGCGAGGCCGATTTCGCCGTCGGCGGGGGGGTCGAGGCCATGAGCCGGGTGCCGATGGGCTCCGACGGCGGGGCTTGGCCGGTCGATCCGTCCTCCGCCTTCCCGACCTATTTCGTGCCGCAGGGCGTGTCGGCCGACATGATCGCCTCCAAGTACGGCTTCAGCCGCGACGACGTCGACGCCTATTCGATGGAGAGCCACAAGCGGGCCGCCGCTGCGTGGGCCGACGGGCGCTTTTCGAAGTCGGTGGTCGCCGTGAAAAACCAGCTGGGCCTGGTCCAGCTGGACCGCGACGAGACCATTCGTCCGAACACGGACATGCAGACGCTTGGCGCGCTGAACCCCTCCTTCGCCATGATGGGCGAGATGGCCTTCGACAGTGTCATCAACCAGCGCTACCCCGAGGTCGAGCGCGTCAATCACGTTCATACGCCGGGCAACAGCTCGGGCATCGTCGACGGCTCGGCCGGCGTGCTGATAGGCACACTGGAAGCCGGCAAGGCCCTGGGCCTGACGCCGCGCGCCCGCATCAAGGGGGCCGCCTCGATCGGCTCCGAGCCCTCGATCATGCTGACCGGCCCCGAGTTCGTGACGAAAAAGCTGCTCGGCAAGCTGGGCATGACCGTCGCGGACATCGACGTCTGGGAACTGAACGAGGCCTTCGCCGCCGTCGTGCTGCGCTACATGCAGGCCCTGGACATCCCGCACGACAAGATGAACGTGAACGGCGGCGGCATCTCGATGGGCCACCCGCTGGGGGCCACGGGGGCCATGATCACCGGCATCGCCCTGGATGAACTGGAGCGCTCCGGCAAGGAGACCGCCCTGATCACCCTGTGCATCGGCGGCGGCATGGGCACCGCCACCGTCATCGAACGCGTCTGAGGATCACGACCATGGAAAACTTCAAGATCGACGTCGATGCCGACGGCATCGCCCTGATCACCTTCGACGTCCCCGGACGGTCGATGAACACCCTCACCTCGGGTGTGATGAAAGAGATCCCGGAGTGGGTCGAGCGCATCAAGACCGACGACGCCATCAAGGGCGCGGTCCTGACCTCGGGCAAGGCGAGCGGCTTCTGCGCCGGCGCCGACCTGGGTGACATGGCCGGCGGGATGCTGGCCGGCGGTTCGCTGCAGGACGCCTATGACGCCGGGTGGAAGCTGAACGGTGCCCTGCGCGCGCTGGAGACCTGCGGCAAGCCGGTCGCCGCCGCGATCAACGGCCTCGCGCTGGGCGGCGGTCTCGAGCTGACCCTGGCTTGCCACTACCGGGTCGTGGGCGATGACAACAAGATCCAGCTGGGCCTGCCGGAGATCAAGGTCGGCCTGTTTCCCGGCGGCGGCGGCACCCAGCGCCTGACGCGCCTGATCGGGGTGCAGGCGGCGATGACGGCGATGAGCGCCGGGTCCTCGTGGCGTCCGAACGACGCCAAGGGCACGGGCGTGGTCCATGAGGTCGTGGCCAAGGGTTCCGAGGTCGAGGCCGCCAAGGCCTGGATCAAGGGCGGCGGCAAGGCCGTCCAGCCGTGGGACGACAAGTCCTTCAAGCTTCCCGGCGGCGGCCCCTATCACCCCGCCGGCATCCAGAATTTCCTCGTCGGCAATGCGATGCTGAGGAAACAGTCCTACGGCAACTATCCGGCCGTGCTGAACCTGATGAAGGCCGTCTATGAAGGCACCCAGGTGCCCATGGACGCCGCCCTGCGGATCGAGACCCGCTATTTCATCAAGACCCTGATGACGCCCCAGGCCCAGGCCATGATCCGCAGCCTGTTCCTGTCGAAACAGGAACTGGACAAGGGGGCGGTGCGCCCCGCCGGCATCCCGGCCTCGGACGCCAAGAAGGTCACCGTCATCGGGGCCGGTATGATGGGCGCGGGCATCGCCTATGTGCAGGCGCTCGCCGGCATCCAGACCATCCTGATCGACCGGAGCCAGGAAGACGCCGACAAGGGCAAGGCCCATGTCGAGGGTCTGCTCAAGAAGCGCCTGTCGCGCGGCCAGATCACCCAGGACAGGTATGACGCCCTGCTGGCCTCGGTGATCGCCACCACCGACTATGACCAGATCAAGGGCTCGGACCTGGTCATCGAGGCGGTGTTCGAGAACCGCGAGATCAAGGCCGATGTGACGAAGCGCGCCGAGGCCCAGCTGGAGCCCGGGGCCGTGTTCGGCTCCAACACCTCGACCCTGCCGATCACCGGCCTGGCCGAGGCGAGCGTGCGCCCCGAGGACTTCATCGGCATCCATTTCTTCTCGCCGGTCGACAAGATGATGCTGGTCGAGATCATCCGGGGCGAAAAGACGGGTCAGGCCGCGATCGCCAGGGCGCTCGACTATGTCATGAAGATCAAGAAGACCCCGATCGTGGTCGACGACGGCCGTGGCTTCTACACCTCGCGCTGTTTCGGCACCTATGTGGCCGAGGGCATGGCCATGCTGGAGGAGGGCTATGCCCCGGCCCTGATCGACAACATCGGCCGCATGACCGGCATGCCGCGCGGGCCGCTGGAGATGCACGACGACGTGGCCCTGGACCTGTCCGTCAAGATCGCGAAACAGACAGCGGCGGATCTGGGCGAGGCCTATCAGCCGCTGCCGGGGTCCGAGATCGTCCGCAAGATGGTCGAGGATCTGGGCCGTTACGGCCGCAAGAACGGCATGGGCTTCTACGACTATGACCAGAAGCCGAAGAAACTCTGGGCCGGTCTGGCCGAGCTGGCCCCGGTGACGATCAACGACTCCACGCCGGAACTGGTCGAGGACCAGAAGCGTCGCCTGCTGTACCGGCAGGCGGTCGAGGTCGCGAAATGCTGGGAAGAGGGCGTGATCGACGATCCGCGCGAGGCCGATGTGGGCGCCATCCTGGCGTGGGGCTTCGCGCCCTGGACGGGCGGACCGATCACCATGATCGACCAGATCGGGCTGAAGGCCTTTGTCGACCAGGCCGATGTCTATGCCGAACGCTATGGCGACCGGTTCAGGGTGCCCCAGCTGCTGCGGGACATGGCGGCGAAGGGCGAGACCTTCTACGGCCGGTTCACGGGCGCGAAGGCGGCGGCCTGAGCGGCATCAGGGCGGACACAACAACGGCCCCGGGAGCGCTCCCGGGGCCGTTTCCGTTCCAGTGATCCGTACCCGGATCAGCTGCCGGTGAATTCGAAGGTGGTGCCGTCGATCTCGCACATGTCGACCCGCTCGACATAGTCCGAACCGTCGTCGAACGTGTAGTAGAAGTCATACATGCAGTCTTCCAGACCATCATCGATGGTGATCTCGACGCTTTCGCCGGGCTCGACCTGATAGTCCAGAATGTTGTCGCTCCAGTCTGAAGACGACGACTGTCCGTAAAAGATGGAGTCGATCGTGGCCGAGCTGTTGTTCTCGATCGAGAAGGACACAGCCCCCGTCTGGGCCGCGGCGGGCAAGGCCAGGGCGGCGATGGCCGCAACGGTAACGAAGAGGTGGCGCATATGGATGGGAGCTCCCACGGGTGCGGCGACATGCCCGCCCGATCCGGCAGCCTTAGCCGAACCGTGGTGCGCGGGGAAGCGGTGCCGTGAGGGCCTCTCCGTCAGCCGTCGCCTGGAGGATCAGATGATATCCAGCGGCTGGGCCGACGTCGGCGGCGGGAAGGCGCGGTCGAGGCTGGCGATGTCTTCGGCGTCCAGTTCGATCTCCAGCGCCGCAGCATTGGACTCGACATGGGCGATGGTCGAGGCCTTGGGGATGGCGATCAGGCCCGGCTGGCGGATCACGGCCGCCAGGGCGATCTGCGCCGGGGTGGCGTCGTGGCGGTCGGCCACGGCCTGCAACGCGGGATGGCTCAGCAGATCGCCCCGGCCAAGCGGCGAATAGGCCATGAGCGGCATGGACCGCTCCCCGGCCCAGGGCAGGAGATCGTACTCGATCCCGCGTGAACCGAGGTGATAGAGGACCTGGTTTGTGGCGCAGTGCTCGCCGGCCTCGATCTGTTCCAGCCGACTCATGGTCCGGACATCGAGATTGGACACGCCCCAGCGGACGATCATTCCTTCATCGACCAGTTCCTCGAGCCCGGCCACGATCTCCTCCAGCGGGTGGCGGCTCTGCCAGTGCAGCAGATACAGGTCGAGACGCTCGACCCCCAGACGCTCGAGGCTCTTCTCGCAGTGGAGCATCATGGTCATCTCCCCGGCGTTGTCCGGCTTGATCTTGGAAACCAGAAACACCTCGTCGCGGCGATCCCGGATCACCTCGCCGACAAGCCGTTCCGAGCGGCCATCGCCATACAGTTCGGCGGTGTCGATCAGGGTCAGGCCGAGGTCGATCCCCCGCGCGAGGGCGGCCTGTTCGGCGTCGCGGGTCTTCGGATCGTCACCGATCATCCAGGTCCCTTGGCCGAGAACAGGAACGATCGTACCGTCGGAAAAGCGGGTCATGCGGGTCATGGCGACATCAATGCACGACGCCGCGTTCGGCGCCAAAGCCCGGGACGCAATCAGTGATGCACACTCGACAGATCCAGACGGACGGATTGACCCAGCAGGTGCTGGAGGCCGGGGACGGGCCGCTGGTGCTGCTGATCCACGGCTTTCCCGAACTTGGGATCAGCTGGCGCGCCCAGGTCACGGCCCTCGCCCGGGCGGGATACCATGCCGTGGCCCCGGACATGCGCGGCTATGGCGGGACGGACAGGCCGGCGCGCACCGAAGACCACACGATCCTGCATCTGGTCGGGGACATGGTCGACCTGGTGCGGGCGCTGGGGCAGAGCAGTTGCGTCGTGGTCGGCCATGACTGGGGGGCGCCCGTGGCCTGGCACTGCGCCCTTCTGCGGCCGGACCTGTTCACCGCGGTCGCCGGCCTGTCGGTGCCGTTCCAGCCGCGGCGGTCGAAGGGTCCGCCGACCGAGGCCATGGCCGCGATCGCAAGGCGGCTGGGCCGGGGCGAACTGTATATGAGCCAGTTCCAGGCCCCGGACGCCCACGCCATCTTCGAGGCGGACGCGGCCACTGCCCTGCGAAAGGGCTTCTACGCCTATGACGGCGCGACGCCGGACGACCGCCAGTCCACCGGCTTCATCGCGCCGGGCCACGATTTCATTTCCGGGGTGCCGGACGACGCCACCCTGCCGCCGTGGATGAGCCCGGGTCATTTCGAGGAATATGTCACGGCCTTCTCGGCCGGAGGCTTCAAGGGACCGCTCGACTGGTACCGCTGTCTGGACCTGAACTGGTCCCTGACCGCTTTTCTGCAGGGTCAGAAGATCCACCAGCCGGCCCTGTTCATGGTCGGGGAACGGGATCCGGTCCGTCACTATGCCGGCCAGCATGAGGCGGGCCTGAAGGACTGGCTGACCGGCCTGCGGTCGCAAACCGTGCTGCCGGGTGCCGGCCACTGGCTGCAGCAGGAACGGCCGGATGAGGTGAATGCGGCGGTGATCGGCTTCCTGAAGAGCCTGTGAGCCTTGCCCCGACCGGCCCCCGGGATACTGTTCCCGCAAACGGGAGCTGACCATGATCGCGATGGACACTGTGGTGGAGGCACCAGCCCAGGCGGAAGCCCCCGGGCCGTTGGGGCGCTGGGAAGGCGCGCTGCGGGTTGGCGAAACCCGCCTGCCCCTCGTCGTTCGCGTGGAGCCCGGCCTGGAGGGAGTCACGGCCGTACTGGACAGCCCCGCCCAAGGCGCGCGCGGCATCCCGGTCGCCGGCCTGACCGCCACAGCCGGCATGGTCCGGTTCACCGTCCCGTCCCTGGGCGGACGGTTCGAGGGGGCGATCTCGGCTGACGGCGGGACCTGGACCGGAGTCTGGTCGCAAGGGCCCGGCACCCTGCCGCTGATCCTGACGCGGGGCGCGGCGCTCGCCGAGCCGGAATCCGACCGCCCCGTCCGGCCCCAGACGCCCGTGCCGCCCTTCCCCTACGCCGCCGAGGCCGTGGCGTTCCGGAACGCCCGGGCCGGCCTCGACCTCGCCGGAACCCTGACCCTGCCGCGGGGCCCGGGACCATTCCCCGCCGTCATCCTGCTGACTGGCTCGGGGGCCCAGGACCGCGATGAGACCATCCTCGGACACAAACCCTTCGCGGTCTGGGCCGACGCCCTGACCCGGCGCGGTCTGGCTGTGCTGCGCTATGACGACCGGGGTGTCGGCGGGTCGGGCGGGGGCGGTCCGGACGAGACCACGGCCGATTTCGCCACCGACGCGGCGGCGGCCTTCGCCTTCCTGCAGGCGCGGCCCGAGATCGACGCCACGCGCATCGGGCTGATGGGCCACAGCGAGGGCGGAAACACCGCCCTGATCGCGACCTCGACCGGCGTGCCGGCCGCCTTCGTCGTCCTGATCGCCGGGCCGGCCGTGACGGGGGCGGAGATCGTCACCGAACAGGCGGCGCGACTCGCCGAGGCGGCCGGGCGGACCCCGGAACAGGTCGCGGAGGTCCGCCGGACACAGGGCGCGGTCATGGCGGCCGTGGTCGCGAACCGGGCGGACGGCGTGGCCGCGGCGCGGGCCGTCGAGGCGGTTCTGACCGCCGCCGGTCAGAGCCCGGAGCAGGCGCGCAGCGGCATCGCCGCGCTCAGCTCGGGCTGGTACCGCCATTTCGCCGCCTATGATCCGGCGCCGGCCCTGACCGCCCTGCGAGGGCCGCTGCTGGCGGTCTATGGTGGCAGGGACCTGACCGTGCCCCCCGACCAGAACAGCGAGGCCCTGGCCCGGCTGAAGCCCGATGCGGACATCGTCATCCTGCCCGGGCTCAATCACCTGATGCAGACGGCCACGACCGGCCTTCCGACCGAGTACGGCACGCTCACCGAGACGCTCGCCCCGGAAGCGCTCGAGACGGTGACGGACTGGATCGTCCGGGTCACCGCCGCGCGCTGACGCCTCAGACGGGGTGGGTCGGCTCGGGCTTCACCGGCTCGGAGCGTGTGGTGACGGCGGAATCCTCCGGCAGGGGGATGAACTCCAGATCGTCCTCGTCGGGCAGCTTCATGCGACCGGCCTGCCAGTCGGCCTTGGCCTGATCCAGCCGGGCCTGCGAGGACGAGACGAAATTCCACCAGATCAGACGCGGGCCCACCGGCTCGCCCCCCAGCACCATGACCGTGGCCGGGGTCAGGGATTTCACTGTGGGCTCGGCATGGGGCTCGAGCACGACCATCTGGCCCTCGTGGAAGGTGCGGTCCCCGACCTCGATGGAGCCCCTGGCCACATACAGGGCGCGCTCGGACATGCCGCCCGCCCCCTTGCCCGGCGGCGGCGCGGTGCGGACTCCGGCCTGAAGTTCCCAATGGACATAGAACAGCGGCGAGGAGGTTTTCACCCTCGCGCTGGCCCCATAGGCCTCGCCCGCCACCAGCCGCGCGAACAGGCCGCCGTTCTCATAGGCCGGCAGGGCGTCCTCGCCATAATGCTGGAAGGACGGGTCGGTCTCCTCGTCCGCGTCCGGGAGGGCGATCCAGGCCTGCATGCCGTTCATGGGGCCGCCCTGGGCCTTCTTCAGGGGGTCGGTGCGTTCGGAGTGGGTGATGCCCTTGCCGGCGGTCATCCAGTTGACCTCGCCCGGCCGGATCGGCTGGGTGTAGCCTAGGCTGTCGCGGTGCAGGATCTCGCCCTCGAACAGATAGGTCAGGGTCGACAGGCCAATGTGGGGGTGCGGCCGCACGTTGATGGCCTCGTCGCCGGGCGCGAACTCGGCCGGCCCCATATGGTCCAGGAAGATGAAGGGCCCGACCATCCGCCGGGCATGGAAGGGCAGGATCCGTCCGACCTCAAACCCGCCGAGGTCCTTCCTGCGGGCGTCGATCACCATTTCGATCATGGGACACGCTCCTTGAGACCCGCCGTCACTATTGCACGTGCGGCGTGATGATGCCCAGCGGGAGGGTCGTCACATTCTTCACCCCGCGGGTGACGATATGGCTCTCGCAGTCCGAAACGATGCCCAGGGTCAGCAGCTTGTCGCGCAGGAACTGGTCGAAGGCGTGCATGTCCGAGGTGATGATGCGCAGCACATAGTCCTCCCGGCCGGTGATGGTGGCGCACTGGACGACCTCGGGCCATTTGGCGACGGCCGCCTCGAACAGGTCGAGGTTGTCGCGGGAGGGCAGGCTCAGCTTGACGATGGCATAGACCTCGAAATCGAGGCCCAGAAGGGCGGCGTCCAGGAGGGTGACCCGCTTGCGGATCAGGCCGCTATCCTCCAGTCTCTTGATGCGGCGCCAGCACGGGGAGGCGGACAGTCCCACCCGCTCGGCCACGTCCGCCACCGACAGGCCGGCATCCTGTTGCAGGATGTCCAGAATTCGGGCGTCGATGGGATCCAGTTCGTCAGCCAAGGCGTTCCTCCTTTTCTCTTTATTGCGCAATAAAATACCCCAAATTGGCGTGGCGCAAGGCGAAAATAGGCGAGCCTTGATTTCGCGCCCATGCTATCCAGCCGCAAAGACGATGCGGTCGGATCAACCGAACGGCAGGATGGAATGACCAGGAATACCCAGCCGCTGAGCCTTCGCGTCCCCGAGCCCTCGGGACGGCCCGGTGACACGCCCGATTTCAGCCATCTGAAGCTCGATGTCGCGGGGGCGGTGGACCGGCCGCCCGTCGACGCCCGGCCGGTGCAGATGCTGGATCTGGCGTTCCGGCTGGTGCGGGTTCTCGACGATGAAGGACAGGCCGTGGGGCCATGGAACCCGCGGCTGGATGCCGAGACCCTGAAAAAGGGTCTGAAGGCGATGATCCTGACCCGCGCCTTCGACGACCGGATGCACCGGGCCCACCGTCAGGGCAAGACCAGCTTCTACATGAAATGCACCGGCGAGGAGGCCATCGCGGTGGCCCAGGGCATGATCCTGTCGCGCGAGGACATGGGCTTTCCGACCTATCGCCAGCAGGGGCTGCTGATCGCGCGCGGCTATCCGCTGGTCGAGATGATGAACCAGATCTATTCGAACGCCTCGGATCCCATCAAGGGCCGCCAGCTGCCGATCATGTATTCGGCGAAGGACTACGGCTTCTTCACCATCAGCGGCAATCTGGGCACCCAGGTGCCGCAGGCGGTCGGCTGGGCCATGGCCAGCGCCTACAAGGGCGACGACAAGATCGCCATCACCTGGATCGGCGACGGCGCCACGGCCGAGGGCGATTTCCACAACGCCCTGACCTTCGCCGCCGTCTACCGCGCCCCGGTGATCCTCAACATCGTCAACAACCAGTGGGCCATCAGCTCTTTCCAGGGCATCGCCGGCGGACTGGAGACCACCTTCGCCTCCAAGGCGATCGGCTATGGCCTGCCGGCCCTGCGCGTGGACGGCAACGACTTCCTCGCCGTCTGGGCCGCGACCCAGTGGGCCGAGGAGCGGGCCCGCACCAACCAGGGGGCCACGGTGATCGAGCTGTTCACCTATCGCGGTGCGCCCCATTCGACCTCGGACGATCCCAGCCGCTATCGCCCGGGCGACGAGCACGAGAATTGGCCGCTGGGTGATCCGATCGCGCGGCTGAGACAGCATCTGATCGCGCTCGGCGAATGGTCGGAAGACGACCAGGCGACGGCCGAGGCGGCGGCGGTGGACGAGGTCCGTGCGGCAGGCAAGGCGGCCGAGGCCATCGGCACCCTTGGCCAGTCGCGACCGTCGGTGAAAACCATGTTCGAGGATGTCTTCGCCACCGAGGACTGGCGGCTGGTCGAACAGCGCCGGGAGGTGGGCGTATGAGCCGCGACCGCCTGCGCAAGATTGCGTTCTATCTGGCGGCTGCGCTGATTCCGGTAACCGCGATTGTTGGCCTCATGGTGAACCGATGACCGACCAGGCATTCACCGAAGCCGATCGCACCGACGGCATCGAACCGGACATGGCCGACCAGAACGACGCGCCGCCGTCCGCGGCACCGACGGCCGCCGCGGTCATGCCGATGAACATGATCCAGGCGCTGAACTCGGCCCTGCACGTCAAGATGGCCGAGGACCCGAACGTCCTCAGCTTCGGCGAGGACGCGGGCTATTTCGGCGGCGTCTTCCGCGTGACCGACCAGCTGCAGCAGAAACACGGCCTGACCCGCAGCTTCGACGCGCCGATCAGCGAATGCGGCATCGTCGCCGCCGCCATCGGCATGGGCGCCTACGGTCTGCGCCCGGTCGTGGAGATCCAGTTCGCCGACTACATCTACCCCGCCTACGACCAGATCGTCTCCGAGGCGGCCAAGATGCGCTACCGCTCGGCGGGTCAGTTCACCAGCCCGATCACTATCCGCAGCCCCTACGGCGGCGGCATCTTCGGCGGTCAGACCCACAGCCAGAGCCCCGAGAGCCTGTTCACCCATATCGCGGGGCTGAAGGTGGTCATTCCGTCCAATCCGTACGACGCCAAGGGCCTGCTGACCGCCGCCATCGAGGACAACGATCCGGTCATCTTTCTCGAGCCCAAGCGGCTCTACAACGGCCCCTTCGACGGCTGGCACAAGAACCCGGTCTCGCCATGGAAGGCCCAGGCCCTGGCCCAGGTCCCGACCGGCAAATCTGTCGAGCCGATCGGCAAGGCGCGGGTCATGCGCGAGGGCAGTGACGTCACCATCCTGTGCTACGGCACCATGGTCTGGGTCAGCCTTGCGGGCGCCGAACACGCCGGGGTCGACGCCGAGGTCATCGACCTGCGCACCCTCGTGCCGCTGGACATCGAGACCATCGAGGCCAGCGTCAAGAAGACCGGCCGCTGCGTCATCGTCCACGAGGCGCCGAAGACCTCCGGCTATGGCGGCGAACTGTCAGCCCTGGTGCAGGAACGCTGCTTCTATCACCTCGAGGCCCCGGTCACCCGGGTCTGCGGCTGGGACACGCCGTATCCGCATGCTTTCGAATGGGAGTATTTCCCCGGTCCCGAACGGGTCGCCGAGGCCCTGAAGTCCGTCATGACCGGCCAGACTCAGGGGGGAGCCCGCTGATGGGACGCTATGTCTTCAAACTGCCCGACGTCGGGGAGGGCACGGCCGAGGCCGAACTGGTCGGCTGGCACGTCAAGGTCGGTGACACGGTCGCCGAGGACCAGATCCTGGCCGACATCATGACCGACAAGGCCACGGTCGAACTGACCTCTCCGGTCGCGGGCGTGGTCACGGCCCTGCACGGCGAGCCGGGCGTGATGTCTCCGGTGGGCTCGGCCCTGGTCGAGTTCGAGGTCGAGGGGGCGGGGAACAGCGAGTCTGTGGCCGAGAACCCCTCCGTCTCTCCGCTGCGCTCCGAGCCACCTCCCCCCGCTGCGCGCGGGGAGGAGACGGACGACACCGCGTCTCCTCCCCACGTCAGTGGGGAGGAGGACCGCGAAGCGGTGGAGGGGCTCTCGGCCGCCGCACCGACGCAAGCCGGCAACTACGTCTTCAAACTGCCCGACGTCGGCGAAGGCACGGCCGAGGCCGAGCTGGTCGCCTGGCATGTCGCGGTCGGCGACACCGTCGCGGAAGACCAAATGCTGGCCGAGGTCATGACCGACAAGGCCACGGTCGAACTGACCTCGCCGGTGGCCGGCGTGGTGGCCGCCCTGCATGGAACGGCCGGCCAGTCGGTGCCCGTCGGCGGCCCGCTCGTCAGCTTCGATGTCGAGGGCGCGGGCAATGTCGTCTCCAAGACCCCCTCCGTCACGGCGCAAGAGCGCCGCGCCACCTCCCCGGTCGCAAGCGCGACCAGGGAGGAGACAGCCGTCACCGCATCGTCTCCTCCCCGTGCCGAAGGCATGGGGAGGGGGACCGCCCGCCCCTTGGCGGGAGGTGGAGGGGTTCTGGCCGCAGCACCGGCCCGCACCGCCCAGACCGCCGGCGTGCGTCCGCTCGCCTCGCCCGCCGTGCGCAAGCGCGCCCGCGAGCTGGGACTGGAGCTGCAGTTCGTGCCCGGATCGGGCCCGGCCGGACGGATCGACCACGCCGATCTGGACGCCTTCATCGCGCACGGTTCGGCCCCCTCATCCGTGCACGGATCATCGACGTCAAACCTCGCCCGTGCCGAGGGCGTGACCGAGACGCGCATCATTGGCCTGCGCCGCAAGATCGCGGAGAAGATGGCCGAGAGCGTCCGCCGCATTCCCCACATCACCTATGTGGAGGAGATCGATGTCACCGCGCTGGAGGAGCTGCGGGCCCATCTGAATGTCCAGGCGAAGACGACCGGCAAGCCCAAGCTGAACCTGCTGCCCTTCATCGCCCGGGCCATCGTGGTCGCCCTGCGCGACCAGCCCACCATCAACAGCCACTATGACGACGAGGCCGGGGTCCTGACCACCCATGCCGCCGTCCACCTGGGCATCGCCGCCCAGACGCCGAACGGCCTGATGGTACCCGTCGTCCGGCACGCGGAGTCGCTGGACCCCTATGACACCGCGCTGGAGATCGCGCGGGTCTCGGGCGCGGCCAAGGACGGCTCGGCCAAACGCGAGGAGCTCAGCGGCTCGACCATCACCATCACCTCGCTGGGGACGCTGGGCGGGGTCGTCCACACTCCGATTATCAACCACCCCGAGGTCGCCATCATCGGCCCCAACAAGATCGCCGAACGGGTCGTCGTCCGCGACGGCCAGATGGTGGTGCGCAAGATGATGAACCTGTCCTCCAGCTTCGATCACCGCATCGTCGACGGCCACGACGCGGCCGTCTTCGTCCAGCGGATCAAGGGTCTGCTGGAATACCCCGCGACGCTGTGGATGACCTGACGACCATGCCCGGGTCGGCAGGGATCGTCGTTTGCGAAGCGCTGCCATATGGCGTTCATGGACGCTCGATCCACGAGGGACGAACGCCATGATCCGCATCCTGAACGCTGCTGTGACCCTCGCCGCCCTGACGGCGGCCTTGCCCGCCTGGGCCTGCATGCCCCCGCCGCCCAACGCCTCCAACGCGACCGAGCGGGCCCGCGCGGCCTTTGTCGGGCGGGTTGTGGCGATCGAGCGGTCGGACCCGGCGGGCTGCCTGGAAGACGCCCGCGCCCGGGCCGGGGACAGGATGTCCGGCGACCCGGGGGAACGCGCCTGCGAGGCCTTCGGCTATGCCACGCTGGAGCCCGCCTGGATCATCAAGGGCGAGGACCTCGTGACCGGTCCCTTCCGCGTCTTCTGGAATCGGGTCGGGTTCTGCACGGTCGGTTGGGAGCCCGGGATGGGCGACCTGGCTGTCGCCGTGATTCCCGAGGACCCACGCCAGCTGGGTGACGGCACGACAGCCGTCGTGGAAGGCATCCAGCAGGACGAAATTCTGTTCCAGATCATCATGGAGCTGGTCGAAGAGATCCAGCCCCGACCTCCCCAGTAACGGCGGCGCATGACCCAGACCCTCAAGACCAAAGTCCTCATCATCGGCGCGGGCACCGGCGGCTATGTCGCGGGCATCCGCTGCGGCCAGCTGGGGCTGGACACCGTGCTGGTTGACGGCGGTGACGGGCTGGGCGGGACCTGCCTGAACGTCGGCTGTATTCCGTCCAAGGCCATCATCCATGCGGCGGGCAAGTTCGAGACGGTGTCAAAGGCTGCGGCCGGCGGCGCGCTCGGCATCACGGCGACCTCGCCGGCCATCAACCTGTCGCAGACCGTGGCCTGGAAGGACGGGATTGTCCGCAAGCTGAACGCGGGTGTCGCGGCCCTGCTGAAGAAGGCCAGGGTCAAGGTCATCAAGGGTTGGGCCACCTTCGACGACGCCAAGACCTGCCGGGTCGAGACCGGGGACGGCCCCATCACCATCACGGCCGAACACGTGATCCTGGCGACGGGATCCGAGCCGGTCGAACTGCCCTTCCTGCCGTTCGGCGGCGACGTTATCTCCTCCACCGAGGCCTTGTCGCTGGACGCCGTGCCCGGGAAACTGGTCGTGGTCGGCGGCGGCTATATCGGGCTGGAGCTGGGCATCGCCTTCCGCAAGCTGGGGGCCGAGGTCGCCATCGTCGAAATGGCCGACCGGATCCTGCCGCTTTACGACAAGGCCCTGACCGATCCGGTGGCGAAATGGCTGACCGAACACGGCGTCGCACTCCACCTCGGGGCCCGCGCCGGCGGTTTCGGCGACGGGAAGCTGTCGATCACCACCAAGGACGGCGAGCCGCTGTCGCTCGAGGCGGACAAGGTCCTCGTCACCGTCGGCCGCAAGCCCCGCACCCAGGGCTGGGGCCTCGAAAACATGGGCGTTGCCATGGCCGGGCCGTTCGTGAAGATCGACGACCGCTGCGCCACCAGCATGAAGAACGTCTGGGCCGTCGGCGACCTGACCGGCGAGCCCATGCTGGCGCACAAGGGCAGCGCCCAAGGCGAGGTCGTGGCCGAGATTATCGCGGGCCATGACCGCCGGTTCGACCCCGTCACGATCGCCGCCGTCTGTTTCACCGAGCCCGAGATCGTCTCGGCGGGCCTCGGCCCGCTGGATGTCGAGGGCCGCGACGACGTCATCACCGCCGTCTTCCCGCTGGCCGCCATCGGCCGGGCCCTGGCCATCGAGGCGGGCGATGACGGCGGGTTTGTGCGGGTGCTGGCGTCAAGGACCGACCATCGCCTGCTGGGTGTCCAGGCCGTCGGCCAGCATGTCGCCGAACTGTCCAACAGCTTCGCCCAGATGCTGGAGATGGGGGCTGTGCTGGAGGACGTGGCCGGGGTCATCCACGTCCATCCCACGCTGGGCGAGGCCTTCCATGAGGCCTCGCTGCGCGCGCTGGGCCACGCCATCCATATCTGAAACCGAACCTGACCCCGGGAGGCGAGACGCGGCCTCACCTCCCGGGGAGGCAGGCGGTCAGTCGGCGAGCGCCAGCCGCACCAGCTTGCCATCGTCCTCGTCGGTGATGGCCCAGACCGCCCCGTCGGCGGCCACGGCGACGTCGCGGACCCGCTCACCCAGGTCGGTCAGAAGTCGCTCCTCGCCCACGACCCGGCCGTCGTCCAGCACCAGCCGGGCGATGTGCTGGCCGCCGAGCGCCGCCACGAGCAGATTGCCGTCCCAGGCCGGGAACATGGCCCCCGAATAGAAGGTCTGGCCGCCGGGCGCGATCACCGGATCCCAATAGTAGTTCGGCTGTTCCAGACCCTCGCGGGCGGTCAGGCCCTCGCCGATCGGGCCGCCGCGATACTCGATCCCATAGGCGATCGTCGGCCAGCCATAGTTCTTTCCGGCCTCGACGCGGTTCAGCTCGTCGCCGCCGCGGGCACCGTGCTCGATGGTCCAGATGGCGCCGGTCCCGGGCTGCACCGCGATCCCCTGGACATTGCGATGACCCAGCGACCAGATCTCCGGCAAGGTGCCGGCCTGGCCGACGAAGGGGTTGTCCTGCGGCACGGACCCGTCCGCATTGATGCGGACGACCTTGCCCATGTGCGAGTCGAGCTGTTGTGCCTGGGGCCGGATCGGCAGGTCGGACCGCTCGCCGAGCGTGACGAACAGATGGCCGGCCGTATCGAAGGCGAGCGTCGAGCCGAAATGCTTGTCGCCGTCATAGACGGGCAGGGCCCGGAAGATGACCTCGGCATTGTCCACGCGCTGGCCATTCTCCGTCAGCGTGCCCCGCGCCACCGAGGTGGCGTTTCCGCCGTCACGCGGCTCGGCATAGCTCCAGTAGATCATCCGGTCGGACGTAAACGTCGGTGACAGGATCACGTCCAGCAGGCCGCCCTGGCCGCGGGCATCGACGGCCGGCAACCCCGTGATCGGCTCGCCGATCTGGCCGTCGGCCGAGATGATCCGCAGACGGCCCGGCCGTTCGGTCACCAGCCAGCGCCCGTCGGGCAGCAAGGCCATCCCCCAGGGGTGTTCCAGACCCGAGGCCACCACGCTGTGGGCGAGGGCAGCTTCGGTGGTGACGCCCGGCGCGCGCGTCTGACCTTCGAAGGCGGGGGTCTGGCCGGGCGCATTGGCGGTGCCGGTCTCGACCGGGGCACCGGCGCTCGCGGCCTGGGGCGCGCTCTGCCCGTTCGCCCCGCACGCGGCGGCCAGAACGAGCAGCGAGGTCGAGGCGGCGAGGATGAGCGGACGCATGAAAATCTCCGGGTCTGTTTCAGCTATGGCTATGCTTGGAACGGGTCCGCAGCGCCACAGTTCCTGTACCGGATAGAGGCGCGGCGGCCCGTCGCACCCGAACCTGCAGGCGATTCGTCCCGCGATGCGACTTGAACCGGAGGGACGGCGACGATATAGGCACGCCTCCCGCGCGTTCCGGACCGGACGCGCGCTGTGCTGGGCTGGGTAGCTCAGATGGTTAGAGCGGTGGATTCATAACCCACAGGTCGGCGGTTCGATCCCGCCTCCAGCCACCAGCACAGCGTTGTTTATCAATGGGATCCCTGCTTCGTGGGACCGCTGCAGCGTCGCGGAGAACGGAACAAACGGGAGCCTTGGGGCGGGATCTGGTAGGAAACTCCCGGAATAATCCCGGAGGACGTTCTACAGGTGTTCGCTTCCCGTCAGGCGCAGGAGCCGTTGGTGCCCCGGCCGGGGTCGGTCGCAGGCCCACCCGTCGGACAGAGCACAAGATCTGGTGCTGATGCAGTCAGCTATTGGAGTATTCTCCGGATCTCCTCTTCTGAGAGAGGATTGTCGCGATAGTCGCGTCCTCCGTCCCAGCCGTCGAACCGCTCGATCATTTCCCGATAACGCTCAACACGAGGGCTATGGGAGTTCATGCCGTGCGCCGGCCGGAAAGATGCCCAGCGGCCGTCGTCGAACAGATATTCAGCGTAGCCGGCCAACCGGGCCTCATATGGGACGTTGAAATCGAAGCCGATGAACTGCGCACGGTGGATGAGTGAGGCATCGTCAAGCTTCAACGTTTCGATGCTGTCTTTTAGGGCCTCGAGCCGACAAAAGACTGCATGGAGAAACTCAGCGTCAGCGGTCGAAACCGGCTCATAGAAGTGGACGGTGAGATCGCCGTACTCGGCCTCGAAGCCCTTCTGTAGGACCTCGGCCGATTTGTCCCAGCCCTGCCCGGGTTCGAGATTGTGGAGAATGCGGTACTGGAGCCAAAGGTGGTGACGCTTCTCGATATCCATGGGTCCTCCGAATCGAGCGAGCGAACACCGTACCACGACACTCACAGCAGCCGCGCCTGCGCTGCCGCCGGGGCCAGCTCAACCCCTCGCCCGATCAGCAGCTCGGCCGCCGGCGCACTGCGTTCGCCGCCGGCGAGGGAATAGGTCGTCATCACGCCCTCGATGTCGGCCCAGGCAAACATCTCGCGGATCTCGGGCCGGTCATTGATCGACAGCAGGAACATGCCCTCGGTCGCCTCGAGGCGGTCCGCCATGCGCTGGAAGTCGGCACGGCTGAACAGGCCTGCGCCATAATCGCCCTCGCTGCCCCAGTAGGGCGGGTCCAGATAGAACAGCGTCCCCGGCCGATCGTAGCGGCCGATGAAGTCGATCCAGTCCAGGTTCTCGATCACGACGCCGCCCAGCCGGTCGTGCAGCCGGCGCACCCGTTTCTCGATCCGCTGCAGGTCGAAATTGTGGGGCTGATCCGTCGCCGTGCCGAAGTTCTGGCCCGCCACCTTGCCGCCGAAGGCGAGGGTCTGGAGATACAGGAACCGTGCCGCACGCTCGATATCCAGCAGGTCGCAGCCGCGCGTTTCCTTCAGCCGGTCGAACTCGGCCCGCATCGCCGGCCGCCAGCGCAGTTCGCCCATCAGCGCCTCGGGGAACCGCTGGAGGACCCGGAACAGGGTGACGATCTCACCCGAAATGTCGTTGATGATCTCCACCGGCGGGCGAACCCGTCGGCGCAGGAAGACGCCACCCATGCCGATGAACGGCTCGGCATAGGCCGCGTGGGGCGTCGCGGCCAGGGCCGCGCAGATCCGGCGGGCCAGGTGGCGCTTGCCCCCGATCCACGCGGCGGGCGGGTCGCAATCGCCCACAGGGGACTGGGGCGGGATGAGAACAGAACCAGAACTTTTCATTGCGGGCAGACCCTTTGCACGGTTAGGAGTCCCCGGCTCGCGTGAGCGGGGGCGGCGACCGGCCGGGCGGCCGATCGGTCCTGTCGTGCGGGGGTCTGCCCGCAGATCGACGCGTTGCAGCGCGCCGATCCCGCCCCGGACGTGGGGCATGGATGAAGAGGAGGAGGAAATGTTGATCGCTGCCAATGACGAACCGGGTTCGCCTCAGCCGACCCCCGCCGCCCGCAGGCTACAGCTGCAGACACTCGTCGCCGCCCTCGAGCATGGTGCCGACGGCCGCGCCGGGGTCGGCGCCATCCTGCGAGAGATCGAGGCCCTACATCCCGGGGCGATCGACCAAGCTGCCGCCCGTCTACAGGCCCGACGCCTGGGCATCCCGGCCTTGGCCGACCTAACCCCGCTGGACTATCCGGACCCGGCGGGCACCCACCCGTGACCGCCCGGACCCGGCCGCCGCCCCAGTACCCGGGGCCGATGGCCGAGGCGGCGGTCCTGCCCGAACTGAGACAGGTCACGATCGAGGACATGACCCGCGGGGCACAGGCCCTGCGGCTGTGGTGTCGGGCCTGTGGCCGGGACGTCCTGATCACGCCGCTGGGGCTGCGCCAGCTGGGCCGACGGGTTCAGCCCTGGCCGGTCGAGCGGTTCGTCCGCGCGGCGCGCTGCGACACATGCGGCGAACAGCAGGCCCAGGGGTCCGGCTGGCCGCTGGAGCCCAAACACATGGGCCGGGCCATCATCATCCGGCAGGAACGGCACAACGGGCCGAGGCTGGACCGGAAATAGTATGAACGCGCGTCCTTCAGAGAAAAGGTCAAAACCGTCACCTTAGTGGTGCATGAGATTGACCGACGATTCCCCTTCGCCACCCTCAAGGTTGCCCATGTTCCGCTTCTCTGCAGTAGCCGCCTCCGTCGCCATTCTGTCTGTCGCGGCATCGGCTTCCCCGGCTGCGGCTTGGGGTGCCGCTGGCCACCGCCTGATCGGCGATCTGACCTATGAGCGCCTGTCGCCCAAGGCCCAAGCGATGGTCGACCGGCTGATCGCGGTTGCACCCGGTCAGGAGGGTGCCGACCGCTGCCCGACCCGCTCGCTCGCCGATGCCTCGGTCTGGGCGGACTGTGTGCGCGGGGAGCGGATGGCCAGTTTCGCCTACATGTCCCCGCTGCATTACGTCAGCGCGCCAATCTGTGAGGCGGCCCCGACTGGGAGCTTCTGCCCGGACGGGAAATGCGTCACAGAGGCCGTGCGGTATGCCGAAAGCGTCTTGGGCGATCCTTTGGCCTCCGATATGAGCCGACTGCTGGCGCTCCAGCACCTCGCCCACTTCCTGCAGGACATGCACCAGCCGCTCCACGTCGGCCAGAACGACGACCGCGGAGCCAACGAGGTCACGATCACCACGTTCGAGGGCGGCCGCGCTCGCAACCTTCACTCACTCTGGGATGGGGATCTGGTGATCGCGACCGTGGGGACCGAACGGGAGCGGGTCGCCGAGGTTGAGGCGATGATCGAGGCGCGCGAAGCCACCTGGACCAACCAGACGATCGAAGACTGGGGCCGGGAGTCTCACGCGCATAGCCGCGACTATGCCTATGCCCGCCTGGAGCAGCCCCCTGAGTGCGGTGAGGCCCCGGCCGAGGGCGGGACGATCACGGATGCCTACGTCGAGGGGGCGCGTCCGATCGTGCGCGAACAGTTGGCCAAGGCTGTTGTCAGGCTGACGGAAAGCATTGAGCGCGCTGCCGGCTGAGTGAGCCCGGCCGGCTCGCGGTGCGACACCTGCGGGGAACAGCAGGCCCAGGGGTCCGGCTGGCCGCTGGAGCCCAAACACATGGGCCGGGCGATCATCATCCGGCAGGAACGCCACAACGGTCCGAGGCTGGACCGGAAATAGAAAAAAGGCCCCCGCCGCGGGTGCGGCAGGGGCCTTTCTACGCGGTTACTCAGAGCGGCGCATATTGCCGGGCCACCGCTCCACGGCCGGCTCCGATTCCTCAATGGTCGGGCCGATGTCCGGTTCCGGCCGGCGGATTCGACTCTCGCCCGGCGGTGTGATGATTTGCGCCCATGGTGATCAGGAAAACCGAGCTGAAGGTAGAAGCCGGGGTCAGGCTGACCTTGGTGGAAGAGGTATCGCCCCTCGGCAACGTCCGCAGCCAGCATTACCGCCTGACCACCCAGCGGCCGAACCAGCCGCGCGTGCTGGCCCAACGCGAGTTGGCCGAGAACGCCTTTGATCTTGAGGTCATCGCGTCGCTCATGGATCCGGTCGTGCAAAAGCTGATCACCCGCCACTGATGTGCGGCCGCTTCGACACCTCCCGCCTGACCTGGGCGGACATCCATGGCCAGCTGTCGAACTGGGGCGAGGTGAAGACCCCGCCGCTGAACCTTGAGCCGAACGACGACGTGCGGCCGACCACCCAGCAGATCTTCGCGCGCATGGAAGATGGCGGCTGGATCGTCGAGAAGGGCCGCTGGGGTCTCGTCCCCTTCTGGCGCAGCGGAAAGCCGCTGAAAGACACGGCCAAGGGGGCGAACGACGGCTGGAAGATGACCACCTTCAACGCCCGGTGCGAAGGCGTGGCCACGGCCTCCACGTTCAAGGGGGCCTTCGCCCGCCGGCGCTGTCTCGTGCCGGCCAGCGCCTGGTACGAATGGACCGGCGAGAAGGGTTCAAAGACGAAGCACACCTTCCGCCGCGCCGACGGCGGCATCATCTGGTTCGCCGGCATCTGGGACAAATGCACCACGACCGATGCGGGCGACGTCACCAGCTTCACGATCCTGACGGGCTCCTCGGCCGACATGCTGGCCGACTATCACGACCGCGCGCCGGTCATCCCTGAGCCCGAGGATTTCGGCGTCTGGATGGACCCGGCCAATGACCCGGCCGAGGTGATGGCGGCCGTGCGGGCGCATCGGTTCGAGCGGCTCGAATGATCGCGTACAGATACCTAGACCCTCGCTGGGCGCTGGATTTTGCGGAAGGTAAGCTCCGGATCAATAGTCTCGATTACTTTCGCCGGATGGAAGGGCCGCAGGGAGACGCGCTCGACTCCGCAGTACAGAATACGATCGATCAAGCGATTTATGAGGACGCTCGCGGCGACCCCATTCTTGAACGGATGGGGATCAAAATATCAGGAGACGGCCCCGCCTTCGTCCAGGTTGGAAACACTTCGATGGTGGCCGCGCTCCCAGGAGCAGCGCTCTGCTTCTGTCAGATCGGCTTCTCAGCAGCGTTCCCCGGGAAGACAGCAGTCTTTGAGGTGAGCGATATGACCAGTTTTGCAGAGATCGCAACCAACGCGGCCAGCGGTCGTCTCGGCGCGCGCTTCGAAATTGCGAAGATCGAATACGCATCCCGGGTCTTTGACCCCCGCAAGGGTTTCGGCTCCCCCAGCGCGTTTCACAAAAGTATTGCCTTTGCTAGCGAGGCAGAGGTCCGAATCTACTGGCCTGATTGTACTGGCGACCACGTAGACATTGATGCACCGGAGCTGTCTTCACTGATCGCTCGTGTCGCCTAGTACGGCAACAACCTCTGCCACCACGGCCGGGCCGCCTCGGCTCGCGCCTCAGCCTGCCGGTCGGCCAACGCCCGCTCGGCCGTCAGCGTGTCGACCGCCAGCTGGCGCGCGCCGTCACAGTTCGCGATCTGGCCGCCCCGGACCATGTAGCCGGCCTCGAGATCGGCCAGCGTCGGGGCTTCAGGCATGCGGTGGATCTCGCACGGCCGCGCCGCCGCCGCCGGCAGGGTCAGCCGCGGGGCCGCAGCCGGCGAGGGTGGGCGAGATCCGGCACAGCTCACCGTCATGGCGGCGCAGGCGATCAGCGCGATCAGGGTCAAGCAGCGTGTCGGCATCGGGGGCGCTCCGGGCCTCGGCCGCGCCCTGCGCGGTGGCCGTCTGGATGGTGATGATCTGGTGGGCATAGGTGTCGATCCGCCGGACCTGGTCGGACTCGCCCTCGGCCTGCAGGCCGCTGGCCAGGGCCTGATCCTCGGCCGTGTCGGCGCGCTGGGTCTGACCATCCAGCTGGCGCTCCGTCGACCACGGCAGCCAGGCCCACAACCGGTCCCACGCCGCCGCCAGCATGCCGACGGCGATCAGGACGGCCACGCCTGCGATCAGCCAGCCCAGCGGCGTCAGCGGCCCGGGCAGGCGCGGCATGGACACCTTCATCGGGCCAGCTCGAAATGCGGGCTGTCGCTCTCGCCGCGCTCGCGCGGCTTGCCGTCGCCGTCCCAGTCCGCACCCCAGCGGATCGGAATGTTCAAGTCCTCGGCCGCGACCAGCATGGCCTTGGCGATCGCGTCGAACTTCGGGAACCGCGTCGGGCCCTCCCAGTCAATCGGCCAAGGGGCCAGGTCCACGGCGTGGCCGTAACCGTCCGCCTTGGGGATGTGCCGACTGTTCAGGGTCCAGGTCACGACCTGACCCGGCTTGGTCCGGCCCTGGGCATACAGCTCGCGCTGGCGGGCCTTGGTTCGCACCCCTTCCAGCACGGTAAAGTCCTGATCGGTGATCTGGATCGCGCGCTCGACCACCTTGATCAGGTCCGGGTGAACGCCTTTCAGGCGCGCGCGCGATCGCTCGCCTAGCGAGTAGGGCATGTTCGTCTCCTATGGATGTGGGGGTGTCGGGATGGCGCACGGCGTGCGCCGGCGTGGGATCGCGCGATGACCGCCGCCGATGTGAAGGCGGGGTGCACTGCGGGTTCAGCAGCAGTTCAGGGGCGGCGGCTCACGGTATAGCCGTCGCTCTCGGGGGCGTGTGAGACGACAGGCGGCCCGGACGGCCCGCTGGAGAAAGCCACGTCCGGGCCGCCAAGGCGCTTTGCGAACGGCGTGCGTCGGTATCAGTCTTGCGCGATGAAGCGGCGCGACGTTCCGGAATGGGTGCTGGCGGCCCTGCTGATCGTCGTCACGGCTGCGACGATCGCGGCGACCGTCATGTCATGGCGCATCGGCTAGTTACCGGCCGCAGGGCCGATCAGGCGCTGCCTGACTGAATGATCCGACACAGCCTGCCACTGGATCCCGGTCTGGTCGCTGAAGATGTCCAACAACGATCACTTCGCGGCGGGCACCTGGATGATGATCGGCTGAATAGGCGCAGCTGCGACTGCGGCAGGAGGTGGAGACCGGCGGGAGTCGAGCCAGTCCATGCCCGCAATGAACAGCGCGATCGATGCGATCACGATCCCGAGGCCAGTGAGCAGATATCCACGCATGTCTGTCTTGGTGGGCAGGCCGCCCTGCATTTCCAATATCCGATCGATCTTGCCGTCCATGCGATCCATTTTGCCGTCCATAGACTGGAGACGCAGGTTGACCTGCCCTGACCAGCCCTCGAGACGCGCCAAGCGATCGGATGTGGAGGGCGGGCCGCTGCCACCCGAGTTTGCCGGTTCGGTCACGAGTGCTCCTTCCGGGAAGTCGTACTTGAGGTCTGGGAAAGGAATGATGTTGTCGGTCATCACACCCACCGACGTGGATTGATGATCGGCTTCTTGAGTTCCTCCTCGAACGCCGAGCGGATCTCATCATCACCGAGGACGGTTTGCGACAGCAGGATCTGGTGTGTCAGCATCCGCGACACCCCAAACAGTCCATCGCTGCTGCGACCGAGGGTAATCGCCCCTTGCAGAGTTTCACCCGGCGGATGAATGGGCAGGTTGATACTGCTGACCCTTTCACCCTGAATGAAAAGGTCGACGAACCGCCAACCGTCGCGATCCGTCATCTGCACGTCAAACACCAGTGCCAAGCCGGGGACGAAGGGGTCCGCCAAGTCGGTCGCCGCGTCTTGGTAAAGCCTGTCCAGGCCTTGGCTAACGCTGGCAGAAAGAGTCCGGCCACCCTCGCGAAAACCGACCGATATGCCGGTTCCGAGCATCCTGACTTCAACTCCGTACCTCCCGACGCCACCCATAGAGACCAGCGTCTGAACGCGATCGGGCGCGGGCGGCGGGGGGACGGCGATTAGCCTTAGCCTGAAGCCACCGTCCAGCGGGACAGGCTGAATCGGGATATAGCCAGGGTCGGGTTCAGCGATATCGGACAACGGCGCCTCCGCCGCGCCTCATACGTGCAGTCCGGCCTGTGAGTCGAGACGAACCCGGTTCGCCTCAGTCCCCGGTCGTGACCGACATGGACGCCGGCCCGGCCTTGGCCTCGATCCGCTTCAGTCCGCCGGAGGCCAGCCGGAACACCACGACGGCCAGGATGGCGCACAGGGCCAGGGCGATGGCGGCCAGCGCCTCGATCCGCCGTTCCGCCACGGCCTCGGGCCACAGGGTCGGCTTCCACAGGGTCAGGCCGAAGATCCCGATCCCCGACCCGCCGATGATGGCGATGACCCACGCCACCATGGTCGACAGGGCTGGCCCCGACAGGGCCAGCATCCGCACGGCCCAGTCATTCGGCTTGGCCACGATCGCCGCGCTCTCGGGCGTGTCGGGCCCGGTCACGGCGGCCGCCACGCTGGCCATGGCGCTGGTTGTTTCCTTGTCGGTCATTTTGCCACCTGATCAATGCCGAGCCCGGCGGCCAGGGCGACGGCGACGGTCAGGATCCACGGCGCGTATTTGGCGACCCAGCCGGTCGCGCCCATGGCCCCGGTGGCTTTGTCCCGGACGCCCTCCAGCTGGTCGACTTTCTTGGACAGTTCGGAGAGCCCCGATTCCAGTCGTTCAATCTCGCGGCCGTGCTTGGCCTCCTCCAGCCGCGTCAGGCGCGTTCCCATGCCGTCCACCTTGTCGGTCAGGCGTTCCATCGCCCGGGTGCTGGCGGCCGAATGTTCCGCCTGCGCCTTGCCCTGAGCCGACACGACGTCGGACAGCACCCGCAGAGAGTCCGCGACCTGTCGCATCGCGTGGGCATTGGCGAGCGAGGCGGCTTCCGATGTGGAGACAGGCGTCATGATTTCATCGGTTGCGGTCATGGGCGCTCCAATCGGTCGGTCAGTGGCGGGAGAAGTTCAGCAGGACAGCGAGAGTGGCCACCGTGCGCCAGAACGCGGGGACGCCCTCGACGCCCATCGCCTCCCAGAAGGCATAGTCGCTCTGAAGTTTGCGCCAGCGGCGGTCCTTGCGAGTCAGATCGTGGACCACGGCCGGGCGCTTCATTTTCTCCACCGGCATGATCTGCAGCAGCAGGCGTTTGAACCACGCGGGCCCGCGCAGGCTGATCCCGTCCGACCAGAACCCGGCCGGTGCCCAAACGATCAGGCCGGAGCCGAGGAACAGCAGCTCATAGGCCAGAGGCGTGACCAACAGGATTCCGTCATCGTACAGCTCGACCTCGGCCTCGGTGAACCGGCTCATGGCGTCAGTCGGGCCAGCCGGTGTTGATGTCGATGGCGGCGAACGCTGCGGCCGTTTCCGCGCCGGCCCCTTCGCCGATCAGGGCCGTCTGGCGATCAAAGCACGCCTGGATCTTGGCCCCGCCGGTCAGCAGCAGCTGGCGCAGATCGTTGAGGGTCATCTGCACATAGGTGCCGTCCAGCGCCTCCCAGCCCGCCGTGGCGTCCGTGGCTTCGAGGCCCAGCGCCTGCGCCGTCTGCCGCACCGTGATCGCGGCGGTCAACCTCAGGGTGGCGGTATCGTCCGACGCGAACACCACCCCGTTGAACGTCACCGTCTGGTGCCCCGCCCAGCGGCGGGCGCGCACGGCGGCCTTGAACGCCGCGTGGTGCTGGTCCAGCGTCGTGGCATGATCGACGACGTCTCCGGTCACGCGGCGCATCAGGCGGCTCCTTCCGTAATCATGCCCCACGCGGTCGCGTAATAGCGGGCGTTGTCATCGGTCAGCAGGCGCAGCCGCTCCGCCGTCCCGGCCGAAAGGCCGGACAGGTCCACCGCCCCGACGCTGTCGAACAGGGTGAAGTTCCCCGCCGAAATCCCGGTCGCGGTCAGGGTCGCGGCGGCCCAGTCACCCTCGCCTGCCGGACTGGCGACGCGGCTGACGAGAAGATCGAGATCCGTCCCCGGCACCGGCACACCGGCCGCGTCCTTGCGCGCAATGACGAAGACATAGGCCTTCTCGGGCTGGGTCAGGCGGGTGACCGGCAGCGAGCGCAGGTCCATGGGTATGTAGGTGTCAGGACCAGCAGGGGCACCCGTGCCAATAAACTCCACCTCTTTAATGTTGGGATTATTCTGTGATGATGAAACAAACCATCTGTAACAGGAATACGCAGGAGGCGAGTCAAGGTCGAAGGTCTGTTTAGAGTCACCACTATTCGGCCAGGCATAACCCGTCACCGTATCCAGAACATCCCATGTAAGACCGTTGTCGTTTGTGCCCTCAAACGTCCATGCCGTCGCAAAAGCGTTCGCTGAACAAAATGCTGAGTATTGCGTCAGCTGGACAGGGAAGCCGAAGTCGTATCGCAGCCAACCAGGAATGGCGAGGCTAAACACGGTCGCTTGGTCTCGATCGAAAGCCCTCCACTCTAGAGACGAGCCGTTGGAGGACGAAACCACTCCAGTCGGTGCGGTGTTCGAGGTCATGTCCGGCACAGCATTGCCGGGGGGGACCTCCGGCGATCCCGGCGTAAAGTTTGCGGCGTACCAGTCGTTCGTCGCGTCATAGACCTCGTCGACCGAGTTCGCCGCGTCGATCCCGTCGGTATCGCTGAAGTCGTCGACCCATCCGCGCGGCGTCTGGAACTGAGACCCGCCCCGCAGCTGCGCGATGGCCAGCAGCATGGCCAGACCATCGGCCGCCGACACCCCGCCCGCAGCCGCAATGTCCAGTTCGAGATTCCCCGTCCCGTCCGGGCCCTGCCCGTTCACCGTCACGACCGGCTGGGGCGCGGCTTCCAGCACGTCCAGCCGTCCGGCGGCGGCGGTCTGGGCGGCCTCCGTGGCCGCCACGAACGCGTCATAGGTCGCCTGCGGAACCTTGCCCGCAATCGCGGCAGTGACGGTGGCGGCAAAGTCGGGATCGCCTCCCAGCGCACCGGCGATCAGGGCGTCGACCGCGACGGCGACGGCGTCGTCCACCTGCGTCTGGGTGCGGAACAGGGCGACGGCCGATCCCTTGTCCAGAATGTCGGTGTCGGCGGCGGCCCCGATCGCGCGCTTGACGAAGGTGTCGGCGGCCGTCTGTTCCACCAGTCCGGCGGTCGCGTTCAGGCCCGCCAGTGCGGTCAGGGTCGGGTCGCTGGGCTGGAAGTCGCCGCCGGCGATGGCCTGCGCCTCATCCCGGGCCGTCTCCGCCGCCAGCTGGGCCGCCTCGGCGTCACTGGCGGACGATGCGGCGGCCGTGCGATCCAGACCGGTCTGGACCCGGTCGGCGGCCGTGGCCGTGGCATCCGCGCCGGTGGCCACCCGATCCGCAGCGGTCTGGACCCTGTCGGCCGCCGTGGCCGTGGCGTCGGCATCGGTCGCCGCACGATCCAGCCCGGTCTGGACGCGATCGGCGGCGGTCGCGGCGGCGTCGGCGTCGGTGGCCACCCGATCCAGACCGGTCTGGACCCGGTCGCCCGCTGTGGCCGTGACATCCTCGCCGGTCGCGGTGCGATCCAGACCCGTCTGGACGCGATCGGCGGCGGTGGCCACGGCATCGGCACCGGTGGCCACCCGGTCTGCGGCCGTGGCCGTGGCGTCGGCGTCGGCCGAGGTTGCCGATCCGGCGGCGGCATCCCGCGCGGCCTCTGCGGCGTCCAGCAGGGGCTGGACCGTCGCGATCTGGGCGTTGCCGATGAAGGTGATGAAGTCGGCTTCCGTACCCGCCTCATTGCCCGGCAGGCTCTGCCAGACCTCGAACACGCTCTGGCCCACCAGGCTGAACCCGGTGCCCCACGGATCGACCTCGTCATCCGTCTTGGGCCCGTACCAGCGCCGCCCGACCAGGTCGACGGCCACGGCACCCACCAGTCCCAGGTCCACGGTCGGCGCGACCTCCAGGATGATGACATTGTCGATCCGGCCCAGCGTCGCCTGCAGGATGGCCGCGAGTTCGTTCAGCGTGGTCATCAGGCGGGCTCCTCAAGGGGCACAAAGGCTTCGCTGGCGAAATCGAAGCGATGGGTCGAACCCGTCATCTTCGGGTCTTCCAGGAAGGTCAGGACCAGGTCCCCCTGCAGCGGGGCGTCCTCGGCCTCGCAGCAGCCGGCGCGCAGGATCTCGCCAGACGGGTTGATGACCGCGAACCACAGTTTCATCGCTTGGTTTCCAGCAGGGTGATCAGGGCGACCTGACCCACGGTCGCGCCGACGGTGGAAAAGATTTCGGCGGTCCAGGTGTGCCCGCCCGGTGCCACTGCGGGGTCGACGGTAAAGGGGTGGACGTAGGATGACAGCACCGTGTTCAGCACGACATAGCCGCCGGCCTCGGGCCCGGAACTACCCTCGATGAAGGCCGTCGTGGCCCCCAGCAGTTCAAACAGCTGGAACTGGGCCATCGACACCCCGTCGCGCAGGAAGCGCACGAAGACCTGGCCGTTCGGCCCGTTCGTGTTGACCGCGTCGATCCGGGCCCCGAAGTCGATCCGGACGTCCCCGCCCCCGGTCGTCATGGCCGCCGACACGATGGGGGTCCAGACGTTGACCCCGACGCTGACCTCGCTGCCCGAGAAGGCGAACGCGCCCTTGGTTACCGCATTGGCGACCATGCTTTCGGTCGCGACCCGGTTGCCGGCGATATAGACCTGCCCGTCCGTCACCGCGAACGCCGGCACGCTGGTCGAGCCGGACCAGATGCGGAAAAAATCGAACTCGAAATCGATCGTCGAGACCTGGCCGTCATCGGCGGCGTACATGCCCGAGACCCGGCCGTTGGCGTTCAGCGCGAACCCGTAAAGCAGGCTCAGCCGGCCGTTGATGTCGATCTGTGCCGACTGGATCGTCGAGACCGACCCCTCGACGTTGCCGACCTGCACCCCCAGTCCGCTGATCGCCGTGGCGTTGGCCGTGCCCTGATTGGCCGCCGTGGTGATCCGGCTGTCATAGGCGGCCAGTGTCGACTGGGTGGCGCTGTACTGGGTATTCCGGGTGTCGGTCTCGGCGGCCAGATTGGTGGCGAGAGTGTTCACGCTCGACGTCACCGACGCCAGATTACCCTCAACCGAACTGATCGCCGCGGTGCGCTGCGAGGTCTCGGCCGACAGGGCGGTGGCTAGCGTCCCGACCGTCATATCCACGGCGGCAATACTGTCGCCCAGCGCACTGACCTGCAGGTTCCGGGTTTCCGTCTGGGCCTGATCGCGCGTGATCGACGCCGTGCTGACGTCCTCGATCAGGGCGAAGGCATTGGCGTCGGCCAGTTCCAGCGTCTCACGCGTGAAGATCAGCTCCGCCTCAATCCGCTCCTCGCGCGTGATCGCCGCGCGCTTCTCCGTCGTGACCCGGTTCCACCGCTCCGCGATCTCGCGGATCAGGATCTCCGCCTGCGCCTCCTGATCCCCCGCGATCTGCCCCAGATCGATCCCCGGCGGGAACAGTTCCGACACCGGCCGGCCGCCCAGATTCACCGTGTCATTGGCGATCAGAGCCCCGGACTGGAACGGCCCATAGACCATCCGCGCCGACTGATTTCCCGCCGCGTTGAAATAGCTGACCGCGACCCAGAACGTGCTTTCCGGCTGGACGATCAGCTCGACCCGTTCCGTGGTCGGCGGGCCGTCGTACATCGGCGACCACGGACCGTCGGCGCTATAGCCGATATCGACCAGCACCCGCGCGGCGGTGGCATTGTTGACCAGCCCCTCAAGATCGAACCCCGGGATCCCGCCAGGCCGCACCACCACTTCCCAGTCACCCGATCCCGGCGGCTCGACGAAGGTCGGATCGACCGGCGTCAGGGTCGGGCTTGCCGGGGCCGTCGGCGACTGGCCCAGGGCGAAGGGATATTTCGTGTCGGTGTCCGACACGAAGGTGACGCGGTGGACCCCGGTCGCGGGATCATAGTCCGTGTTCAGACACAGGCATTTCAGCCCATCCAGAACGAACCCTGCCTCGGTAATCGTGAAGGCATCGCCCGGCCGGATGCGCTGCAGGTGCGGCTTCAGCGGAATGGTGCCGGTGATTCCCTCGCGCGTGTGGGCGATCTGCAGCGCCGCCAGTTGGCCGCACTGGACCGCGTCCGGCACGAACGGGAAATCCACGCCCCGGGTCCGCTTGCCGCCGTCTTCCGTTTGATACGTCTCGGCCGTGACCTCATCGATCGCGGTCATCTGCCAGCGGTTGCCGGCGGACCAGTACCGGGGCCGCAGCGTGTTCACCCGGTTGATCCGGCTGGCCGCCGTGTCGAACTCGACCGGACCGGCCGTATCGGTCGCGCTGATCGTGACGATCGAGGTCCGCGGGGCCGCGCGCTGGATGCAGCTGATGCGCCCGGCCGACTGGGAATAGATCGCGCCACCGGCCTGCAGGAAGCCGTCCAGGACCTGCGCCTTGTCGTCATCCGTGGTCGGATAGGCCGCGCAGGTCCAGCCGTTGGCATCCGCCACATTGGCGGCCGCCACGAAGGCCGCGACATCGATGCCCTCGACCTTGGCCCCGATGCCGCCGACCTGATAATCAACCTGCGGCGCACCCTTGCCGGTCGGGCCCTCCCACAGGCCCAGCGCCCATTTCAGGGCCCACAAGATCGGATTGTCGTCATAGACCCAGGTGTCCGGGTCATTCAGGCGGCAATCGCCCTCGCCGCCCGGAAAGGTGTCGTCCAGACGCGGATCCCACAGCTTCAGGCCCTCGATCACCCACAGCGGCTTGGGCTCGCCGGTCGGATAGGCGGTGCGCTTGGAGTTCTCCCCCAGGATCATCAGATAGGCGGCCTTGCCCGACAGGGGCCCCAGCCCCGGCATGGCCGCGTTGTTCTTCAGGCCGGTCGGACTGGTCAGCGTCGCGGCCGGCTGGGCCCCGACGCTGGTCTTCATCCACATTTCGCCGGACCATTGCGACGACACGGCCTTGCCGCTCCCGTCGAACGTCACGGACTGATCGTCGCCGGTGAAGCTGGAAAAGCCGGTGATCGGCCCGGCCCCGGACAGCACGGTGACGAAGCCCTGATACATGTTGTCGGGCCCGAAGATGACCCGGTCGACGATCGATCCGGCCACGCCGACGCGTCCCGCGGCGAACGGAATCGGGCCGTCCGGATTGGCGGTCCAGTCCGTCGGGTTGCCAACCTCCGCCACCTTCGGGGCCAGCAGGGCGGTGGCCGTTGTCAGGGCCAGAGAGGCCGCCGCGTTCACGGCGATGACGGTCGCCGTCTGGGCCAGGGTCGCGGTGCCGGCGGCGGCTGCGGCCGTGGCGCTGCCCACATAGGTGACGACGGCACTGATCGCGGCGGTGATCGGATCGGCCATCTAGATGGACCTCCACGCCGCATCGATCAGGTGGGGTTCCCCGACCTGAAACAGGCCGTCGAAATAGCCGAAAGCCCGTCCGTTCCCGACCGCGATCATCAGCGCGCCGCCGAACGCTTCGGCCGGCAGGCTCAGCACGTCACCCGCCAGAACCCGCGCGGGCGCGATCCGGGGCAGGCCCAGACCGTCGACCGCGTCCGGCAAGGTGGCGAACCCGGTTCGCCTCAGGGCCTTGGCCGCACCCAGTGCCGACGCATAACGCCCCGAGGTCAGCAGCCCGACCTTCAGCCCTTGCCGCTTCAAGCAGAACACCACCATCCGGGCGCAGTCATCGCGCCCATAGGCCAGCGGCCGGGCGACGAACCGCGCCATGGTCGCTTCCACCGCCTGCTGGCGGCGGATCAGCGGGTGAACCCCCTTCAACGGGTCACCCACGCGCCGTTCGGGCTGGATTGCCGCCAGTACAGTTTCTGCGGAAGGTTCGTGACATGGATCAGCCCTCCCTCGCCGGGCCAGACCCGGCTGTGAAACGCATGGTTCAGCCGCCAGTCGGCGTTCGGTTCCAGCTGGCGTTCCGCCTGGGTGCCGCACTGCAGGGTCAGCGCCCAGCTGCCGCCGACCGAAAAAACCGGCTTGTCGATCTCGCCGTCGAACTTCAGCAGCGGCACGCCCGCCAGACCGCCGGACCCCGGATCGATCACGCCTTCCCACCACTGGACCCGCGCGCCCTGCGCCAGCGGCGAGCCCAGGGCCGCCGCCGCCGCGTCATCGCGCGGCAGGATCACCAGATCGATCCGCGTTGTGGTCGCCTCGGCCCCGTCCGCGATCGACCCGATCGACGACAGCACCCCGATGGTCGGATGCTCGCTCTCATAAAGTTCAGGGCCGTCGCCAGCGTCGAATACCGCGAACCCGCCATCGGTCAGACAGACATTCCCGCCCGCCAGCCCGATCCGCACCAGGCTGCATTTGACCGGCGCGACGCCCTGCAGGGCCGTGACCAGACCGGAATCCATCAGGCCCGCTCTTCAATCGTGAAGCTTACCCCAACGGCATCCAGTCGACTGATCGACCAGCCCTGCCCGGGTTCGATGAAGCCTTCGATCATCGGCGTGGCCAGTTCGACCACGTCATTGTCGGCCGGCGGGCGGCGCAGCATCGGCCAGATCGCAAGGGTCGCCTCCCCGCCTGCGGACGCCGTGGCCTCGGCCGTCACCAGATGGACGTAGCGCCGACCCGCCATGATGATGGACAGAAACTTGCCCTTGGGCACCACAACGTCCGCCAGCAGGCCGTCGATCGGCAATGACGTGCCCGCGTGACCGGCCCCCACGACAAGAGGCGCGCCATAGTCAGCCGCCGCGCGCCCCTCAGGAATCGCCGCGACGATGGTCTCGACCTCACCCAGCGTCAGGTCGGTGATCAGGGACATTCCGCATCCGGCCTGCTTCAGGGCGGGCACCGTGATGTCCAGCGCGAACCGGGATCCCTTTCGCGCCAGCCGCTGCACCGCGCCACCGAACGCCGGGGTCAGGGTGTTGGCGGCCGAGATCAGCCGCATGGAATAGGTTGTGGCCCGGGGAAGTGCCGGCAGGAGTACACTCATCGGCGATAGGCCTGTTTCTGCGCCAGATCGGCCGGCACCTGAGACCGGGCCGCGCCAAAAGCCTGGACGCCCGCCTGCGCTGCCGACCGGGCCCCTGCGGCCCGCATTTCGGACATCAGGCTGTCGGCCAGCACGGCCCCCTGGGCGTTGACCTGAAACACCTGAACGACAGGGCGGCGCGCGGATCCACCCATTCCGGCCACGGCCGCGCCGACGCTCGGGATGATGGTGCCGTTCGTTTGGGGAACGAACACCTCGGCCCGCTTCTCGCCAACGATATAGGGGCGTCCGGCCGACACCGGCCCGCCATTGGCCCGAAAGCCGAACAGTCCCGCCAGAACCGAACTGATCCCGCCGCCGTTGCTGCCTTGGCCGCCGGCGAACGCCTGCCCGACGATTTTCCAAAGACTGTCCGCCAGACCTTCCAGCGCCTTGCGCTTGAACCGGTCGCCGGCCGCCTCGACCATTCCGCCGAAATCCGTGCCGGCCTCGACGATGAAGGATTTGAACCGGCCCTTGGCGTCCGCGTCATCCAGCGCGGTCATCTCGCTCTGGGCCCGCGCCCGTGCCTCGGCCTCGGTATAGGCCAGACGCAGCCTCAGGATCTCGTTGGTCCGCTCCTCCAGCCACACCCGGCGCTCGACATCGCGCAGCGCCCCTTCGTCGCCCGAGATCCGCGCCAGCGCCGACTGCATGTCCAGCTGGTCCATCAGGGCGTCGTGGATCTGCTGCTGATAGTCGGCGTCGCGCTCCAGCTGACGCATCCGACCTTCAAGGATCAACTCGACGGACGCCTCGGCCTTCTCCCGTTCCTCGGCCAGCATAGTGGCCTGGTTGATCAGGGCCAGATGTTCGGTCGCTGCGACAGTCGCGTTGGCATAGCCGGCCGCCTCATACTGTTGCGTCAGGCGCACCAGTTCCTCGCGTTCCTCGGCGGCCCGGATCGCGGCTTCGTTGCCGCTGGCCCGGGCCTGGGCGATAGCCAGTTCCAGTTCCAGCGCCGCGCGCAGCTCCGGCGTGCGGTCGACCGATCCCCGCCCGGAACGGCCGCCAGATCCCCCGCCGACGGCCGATGTCTGCCCACCCGACAGCCCGAAGTCTCCGAGTCCCGCCAGCGCCGCCTGCGCGGCACGATCTGCCTGTTCCCCGGGCGTGCCGTTGCCAATGTCGTTAAGCCCGGAACGCAGGGCGTCCTTGCGGGCCTTCTCGGCCTCCAGGCGGCGGATGTATCCGGTCGCGCCGGACTGGTGTCGCCGCGCGAACGCCAGGCGTTCCTCAACCGGCGCATCGTCGCGCGGAGGCGCGGGGGCGAACCCGGCCGTGCCGACCAGCAGGCCCGTTCCGAGCGCCGCCGCGCCTCCGGCGGCGACACCTGCACCCGCACCGAGGGCGGCCGCGCCACGACCGGCCACTCCCGCACCGGCGATGCCCGCAAGCGCCGCCTTGGCGGCTATTGCTGCGCCGATAACGGCGCGAAGCCCGTTAATCACCGCCGCGATGGGACCTGAGGCGGCCACCAGCGCCAACAGACCCACAGCGGCCGCCTGTGTGCCTTGCGGAAGGTTCGTGAAGGCCTGAAGGGCGTCGGTGGCCCACTTCAAAACATCGGCGGCAATGGGCAGGAATTTCTGCCCGAAATCCTCGGCCGCTTTGGTGAACTCGGCGCGCGTGCGCTTTTCCTGTTCCGCCAGGGTCTCGGATTCCCGCGCGACCTGTCCGTGCATCTCGGCCGATTGGCGCAGGATGATATTGGCCCGCGCGATCGACTTGGCCGCCTCGCTCGCCTGACTGGCGTTGCCCTTGAAGCCCAACCGCAGCAGCTCGGCCTTCGTGGCCGTCTCATTGACCACGATACCAAAGCGCTTCAGCGGCTCGGTCTCGCCCGTGATGCCCGAAATCACGGCCCGGAACGCATCCGCATCGGACACGTCGCGGAAGGCTGCGATATCGAGCGAGCGGCGGTTTAGTTGATCGACGATCTGCAGCGACTGTTCGGCATCGACGCCCAGGGCGGTCAGCACGCTGCGCAGCTGGGTGAAGTTGTCCTTCACATCGGTTTCCAGCCGGCCGAACTCCTCCGAGATCGCGGCCACGGCCTTCTTCGCCTCGGCCGGCATGTCGCGGAACGTCTGTTCGAACGCGCCGTCCACCGCCTCGGCCCGCTTGGCCGCGTTGTAGGAAAAGGCGACGATCGCCCCCAGCGCCACCGAGGCGGCCAGCTGCACCGGCGCGAGCGACTGGGCCATGTTGCGGCCGGCCTTGTCCCAGTCGCGCTTGATCTGGTTCAGCGTCTTCCGGGTCTCGGCCGCCGAGCCGTACAGGGCCCGGTTGACCTTCTTCATCTGGGCCTCGAACTGGGCCGCATTGGCCTCGACGCGCACCAGCAGCCGCTCAATCTCGGTTGTCATCGAATGACCTCCTCACGGCTTCGTCGAACTCGGCCTCGGTCGGCGACGCGGGCTTGTCTTCCAGCCCATTGGCCCGGCGATAGCCGCGATAGGCGGCCATCAGCCGCCAGACCGATGTGGCCGCGACGTCGGACGGCGACAGGCCCAGGGCCCCGCCGATTTCATAGAAGCTGGCGAACCTCAGCTTGCGGCGGGGGAGGCCTTCCGGCTCCGCCGCTTCGGCTTTCCCGGCGGACCGTCCTCATCGACAGCGCCGACCAGCGCCGCGCCGATGATGTTGGCCACAAGGGGCTTGAGTTCCGAGAGAGCGCCCGCGCCGGCATAGCGCTCGACCATGACCAGCGCCTTGATCGGTTCCATGCCGCCGCCGATCAGGCCGATCCGGATCGGCTCGCGCAGATCCGCAACCCGCCAGCCGCCGGCGAGAACGCGGGACCAGATCTCCTCCGGCCCCGCGTCGCACTTCTCCTGCAGCTCCTCCAGCCCGCCGATGGTCAGCAGGAAGTCGTGCTTTCCGTCGCCGAAAACACCGCTGAAACGAGCCGATCGGCTCATCAGGTGTTGGCCGTGTCAGCGACAGCGCCGTCCGACACCAGGGTGACCGAACAGGTCGCCTTGGACTTGCGCGTGCCCGTCAGGCCGAACTCGGTCAGCTTGAACGCCCCGGTGAAGGTCCGGCCGCCGACCTTGTCGATCTTGACCTTGACGTTCTTGTTCAGGCCCGAGGTGTACCAGTCGAAGAATTCCTCGACGGACGCCACGTCCAGCATGCCGGCACCCGAGATGGTCGCGCTCAGGCCGTCGACCTCGGTCGAGGTCCAGGCCGGGTCGCCCGGGGTCGCGCAATCCGGCACGACTTCGGAAGTGACGCTCGAGGAAAACTGGATCCCCCGTTCCGTGTTGATCAGACAGGGATGGGCAAACACCTCGGGATCAGCACCGTCACCGATCTGGATCAGGATTTTTTCGCCATTGATGACGTCGACTGCGGCCATGGTCAGGGCCCTCTCTCACAAGAAAAGGCCCCGATCAGGGGCCGGTGGACCGCGCGGGGCGGGATAGGGTCAGGCGGTGGGTGCCAGGACGTAGCGCAGCTGCACATCGGCGCGACGGTGAAGGTCACCCTCTTCCTTCAGCGTGCGGCAGCGGGTGACTTCATGGGTGATGACCTCGAACCCGGTCACCGTCAGCGGGGCGTCCAGCAACAGGGCCAGCGCTGCGGCGATGCGCTTGGCCTCGATCGTGCCGACCTCGCGGGACCAGCCGTCCAGGTCCACGAACACCTCAACGCCGTCGTGACAGGCGTCGGAGGCATCGACCGAGTCCATGCCGCGGAATGCGACATACGGAAACAGCACGGCCGCGCGTGTCGGAACCTTGTCATAGATCCTGTCGCCGATCAGCGCGCCCATGGCCGCCGAGGCCTTGACCGCCGACACGATCGCCGTCTGCAGCGCCTCCTGGGCATCGATCACAGGCCTGCCTCCCGCTTGATGGCCTTACGCATGTCGGCCGCGATGCGGCGTTTCACGCCCCGCCGGCTGGCGCGCACGACCGGGTAGAAGGACGGGCTCGGTTCGACCTTGGTCCCGTCCGGTGCCATGTGGCCCAGCTCGACGCGGACCGCTTTCGAGCGACCCTTGGCGTCCTTCGCGTCCGAGATGACGACGGCCGAGATCTCCTCGATGCGGCCCTTCTCGACCCGGATCCGGTCTCGCACCTGTTGACCGTTGTCCGGACGGTCGTCGCGCGGCGCGATCCGGCGCATCTGCTCGGCCATCGCCTCGGCTTCGGCCTTCACCCGGGCGCCTGTGGCCAGTTTGACCGCCGGCGTCATCGCCGCGAAGCGCCGGGCCAGTCGCGCGACGCCGCGCGCATACTCATCACCCGGTGGCAACGCCGGCCTCCAGCTGAATCAGCCGCCATTCGCGCGTGCCGTCCATGTCCTCGGAAAAGCGGACATTCCAGACCCGGTTCGCATCCCGCGCGTCCACCGCCCGGTCGCCGGTCCGGATCGTCCGGGTGCCGCTGTCGTCGCGAACCCAGCAGTCCCACATCGCCGTGCCGCTCAGGCGTCCGGCGATGACGGTTTCCCCGCCCCGCGTCGGGGCCAGAGCGCAGGTACGCTCGATCCCCAGCGGCGTCCACGGCCCGTCCTCGTTCCCCGCGCCGTCATCGACCAGCGCACGCCGCTCGAACAGCACCTTGTCGCGCAGGGCCGAGGCGTCGCTAGGCCTCGGCATCTGCCGAGACCTTGGCACCGCCCGGCTCCCCGTCGCGATCGTGATCGAACGCGTCTGGATCGGCTCCGTTGAAAGTCAGGTCTTCAGCCCTGCCGGCGGCGATCGCGGCTTCACCGCATTCCCGTCGCACGACGTAGGTCCCGTCTTTTCGTGGGCCGCCATCGGACAGGAAAGCGATGCTGATCCGCGGATCGGCGGAGGGCGTGTAATCATAGTTCTCGGTGAACCGAACCTTCATCACACCCTCCGCAGTCTGAAAGGGGAAAGCAGCGCGTCACGCGCCCGCTCCAGCGCCATCAGCGACTTCTCGTCGCCCGGGTCGTACTGGATCTTCACCTGCATCAGGATCGCCGCGCTGATGGGAGGCGGCAGATCGTTGGCGCCGTAGCCGGCCTGATACTCGATCGTAACCCGCCCAAAGCCCACAGCGGGCCAGGCTGCGCCCTGCACCAGGCGAACCCGGTTCGCGACCAGCTCATACAGGCCTTCATCAACCATCTGGGTCTCGCCCAGACCGTCCAACCACGAAATGCTGTCGATCTCGGTCACCGGACCCTGCGGCAGCTCCAGCCCGTGCAGCCCGCTGAAGCCGGGCTTTTCGATCCGCAATCTCTGCGGTCCCAGCGACAGCCCCAGCAGACCTGTCGGTCCGTCCAGCCACGCGACGGCGGCATTGATGTGCATCTGGATCAGGGGGTCGTGGTCGTCATGCTCCACGCGCAGATAGGCTTTCACGATCCCCAGCGGGATCACCTCATCTGTGCGCGGCGTGACGACCACGACGGCCATGGTCAGTCGGCCTTGCTGTCAGCGACCGACTTCATGCCGAGCGCCTGGGTGACCGCTTCCGAGTCCGAAAGGCCCGGATCGTTGAAGTCGATCTTGTTCTGGGCGACCGAAGTGTTCGCCCGCGGATCGGCGTCGACCGACGGGTTGGAGGGATCGACGTCGGAGACGGTTTGCTCCGGTGCGCCCGATGGGTTGAACCCTGTCGCAGGGGGAATGTTCGCGGGCGTTTCGCCCGCGGATTGTGTGTCCGTGGCCTTGGTCATCGTGGTCTCCTTGATTGAAATCTATGGCGTGCCCCGACGGGCTCAGTCCGCGCCGATACGAGGGGGAAACCGGGCCGGGGATCACCCGGCCCGGTCTTTTGCGTCAGGCCGCGATCTGCTGGGCCTTCATGGCGTCGGGGTTCTTGACCCCGCCACCGACACGCTTGGTGGTGTAGAAGTGGACGAAAGGCTTGTTCGTGTACGGATCGCGAAGGACCCGGATGCCGATGCGGTCGACGATGATGTAGGTCTCGGCCATGTCGCCATACAGCAGGGCGATGTTGCCGGCGGCCACGCCCGGCATCGCGGGCAAATCGACCACGGCTTCGCCATTCAGCGTTGCAGGCTGGCCAAGCGCGAAGCTCGGCTGCCACAGGTAGTTGCCCTGCCCGTCCTTCAGTTTGCGTGCAGCCGTGGTGGTGGCGCGGTTCATGAAGAACTTGGCGTTGGCCGCGTATTCCGACTGAAGTTCGCCGACCAGTGAGAGAATACCGTCACCGGTCAGGGCTGCGGCAGCGCCGGAGTTGACGACACCGATCGCGCCCCACGGGTGCCGAGCCGCCTGAGCAGCGCCGGTCACATAGGTCAGGATGCCGTGGGGCTTGTTGACCCCGTCGCCGGAAAGGAAGGCGATCCCTTCTTGCCGATCGAACTCGGTCTCCACTTCGCCGGCGAGCCAGGCCTCGATGTCGACCTCGGCGTCGTCGATCAGTCCCTGCGAGGCACCGGGGTTGGCGTAGATTTCACCCAGCGGGAAGTCGAGCGAGGACAGAGCAGGCGTCGTGGTGGCGGGACGGGCGGCCGTCTCTCCGACCCAGCCGGAGCCGACATTCCGGTCAGAAAAGACCTTCTTGAAGCCCGCGCCACTGATCGCCTGGACCGTCGCGTGCTGACGCATCGGCGAGATCTGCTTCAGTCGGCCGGAGATCGTGCGGTCCCACTCGATCGGAGCGAGGTAACCGCCCTCGCCGTCCGTCTTGGTCGCGGCGGCGCGCACGCTCTCCAGTTTGTCCGTCAGTGCCCCGGCCTTGAAATAGGCCTGGAACTGATCGGTGTATTCCGGGTCGCGGGGTGCCTTGCCGCCGTTGGCGGCTCCTGCGGCGATCTTGGCGTTGAGATCGTCGATCGTCTTCTGGAAGCCGTCGATGACGCCGTCGAGAGCAGCGACCTTGGCGACGATCTCGCCGTCAGCCTTGCCTGCCAGAACCTTGTCGTTCTCCTCGCGAAAGGTGGCGAACGCCTTCTGGACTTCGGCGATCATCGCCTTCGGGTCGGACACATCGGCCCGGACGGGGCTCGTGTAGGCGCGCGGCGGTTCAGCCTGCGTGGCCGAGGTCAGGGCCATGGCAGCGGCCACGGCCGAGGATCCCGCCAGCAGGCGGGCGCGGTTGGTATTCATGATGGGTCTCCCTGCGCCCTCGGGCGCGAATGAAGCGCTCTAGGCGCGGATGGTGGCCAGCAGATCAGCCAAAGGGCCGATCAGGTCGGTGTCACCAGCGCCGGGCGTGGTGTCGGCATCCAGAGCAGCGCCAGGCGTGCCCTTGATCTTGTTGATGCGCTCGCGCGCCTGCGTTCGGGTCAGACCCGCAGACACCAGCTGCAGCTCCATCGCGCGCAGGTCATTGACCTTGCGGTCCTCTGCCTTGGCCGACTCGTCGACCGTTAGCTTGTCGGCGGCCAACAGGGCGTCCGCGAATCCGCGCTCGATGGCTGTGGAGCCGGACATGAAGGTCTCGGCGTCCATCCATTTGACGACCGAGGCCTGATCCTGACCCGCCCGCGCAGCATAGAGATCAGCCATGGCCTGATCGAAGGGTGCCAGCCAGTCAGACATCTCCTTCATGTCGTGACGATTGCCGATCGCCAGGACCCAGCAGTTATGGATCATCAAGAACGACGCCGCGCCGATTTCAACGGTATCGCCGGCCATGGCGATGATCGAAGCCGCTGAAGCCGCCATCCCCATGATCTTGACTGTGATCGCCTGCGGATGCTCGCGCAGCACGTTGTAGATGGCGATGCCCTCGAACATGTCGCCACCCGGCGAGTTGATCTGGACCTCGACCGGGCGGTCGCCGATGGCGCGTAGCTGGGACGCGACCTTCTTCGCGGTGATCCCACCGCCGCTCCAATAGTCCTCGCCGATGATGTCGAACATGGTGATGACGTTGTCGCCGCGCTCCAGTGCGCGCACGCCAGAGGCGTCTTCCGACCACTTCTCCAGAACGGACGGCTTGGTAAAAGCCGACACGTCCTGTCGCGCCGGGACCGGCATGGCACCGGGACGAGCTTTGGCGAAAACTCTAGGGGTCGGTCGGCGCATCTTCGCCTCCAGGCTTGTCGTCGTTGGCGGGCTTGGGCGGGGTGCCCTGGCTGATTGTGTTGCTGGCCGCATCGGGATCATCCGGCAGGTCGTTAAGACGACGCACCTCGTTGGGCGTCATCCACCCCCGCGCGCCAGGGCCTCCCAGCGCTTTGCCGAAGAAGTCGGACTGGTCCTTGATGGAGCCGCGCAGCAGGCCGGCCGGATTGAACTTGGCGGCGTAGCGGTCCTTGTCGGTGCCACTCAGAAGAGATCGCTCGACAGCCTGCTGCCAGGCCTCGAACCATGGCCCGAGCGCGTACTGGACGAAGAACTGACCCAGCGCCTGGATGCCTGAACCCCAGCTGGTTTCGTCGACCATCAGCAGGGGGCGGGGCACGCCGGTGAAACGGGCGACCTCCTCGACCTGCATCTTGCGCAACTCAGCCAACTGAGCGTCGCGAGCCGTCGAGCCGACCGACACGTACTCGGTGCCTTCCTCCAGCAACGGCGTCTTCCCTGCGTTCTCAGCGCCGGTGTAGCGGTCGTTCCAGCTTTCCTGGAGGCGCGAGAACGCGACGTCACTCAGCCCCCCGGTGGCCTTCAGATAGCCGTCGATGAACGATCCATTTTTGTAGAGCCGCCCGGCCGCGAGTTCTGCGGACAGGGCCAGGCCGAGCGCGTCACGGGCCTGTTTGACCATGGACAGTCCGTTGACGCCGTTCAGCGAAATGCCGCGCAGATGGAAGATCTGGTCGGCGCGATAGATAACCTGCGCCCCCTTGGTTGGCTGATACCGGTAGGTTATCGACCAGTCGTCCTGCTGGACCGCCTGCATCTTCTCGCTATGCAGCGGAATCAGCCGGACGATCTCTTCGCGACCGGTTCGGATCTGGCGCGACCGCACGATCAACGCATAGGCATCGCCGTGGACCAGGGCACGCAGCTGCATCAGGGTCCGAAAGTCGAAGGCCGTCTGCCAGTTGTTCGGCTCGCGATGCAGCAGACGATACAACGGATGATCCGTCGCCTTCGTCTTGGTCTCCTCGTCGTGGAGGTGAAACGGCAGCATGCCGATCGCATAGGAAATTAGGCTACAGGCCCGGAACATCGCCGGATTGCGAAGCGCAGCTTCGACCGTCACCACCTGCCCCGAAAGGCTCTCCAGCCCCGACCGCACAAAGTCGCGGATGCGGGGGTCATCCAGCGACAGGAAGCCCGCGCTCTCTGCATGCACGGCGCGAACCGGGTTCGCCGATGTCGTCGCCGGGCGGTCCCAGAAGCGGAGGTCGCGAAGTTTCATGCGCGCTCCTCAAACCATCCGAATGCCGCGCCGCTCGTAGACGGAGGCACCTTGGGCAGCCGGGTTTCGGCTCATCAGCATCATGGCGTTGAACGCCGCGACCAGCGGGTCGATCTTGGCGCGGCCGGCCGACTGTTTGGTCACGATTACCGCGCCGCCTCTGACCTCGACCTTGGCGTTGCCGGCGCACCACGTCATCAGAGGCTGCCCGCCATGGACCAGGGTCTTGTTCTTCAGTTTCAGCTCGCTGCCCCACGACGCCGGGGCCAGGGCGTAGCCCTGTCGGATGGCGACGTACTGGCCATCCTCGATACCCCGCGCCACCAGTTCCTCGACCAGCTCAGCGACGCCTGCAGGGTCGAGGCCGACGCCTTCCTTTTCCGGAATCAGCCCGGAAGCCTTGACGCGCTTGGTGATCTCGGCCGCTTCGATCACCGGCAGCATGGGGTCGGCGCACAGCGTCAGATCCCCGGCCGTCTGGAAGTCCCGCAGTCGCGGCGCGATCTCCTGGCGCAGCGTCAGGACGTCATCATGGGCCCAGGCGTGGACCCACAGAAGCCAGCGGCGCGTCTCCCGTTCGCGCCCGAGGATCGCAATAGCGAACAGGTCATCCAGCCCGCCGCCGTCGATGCCGACTGTGACGACTTCCGACCGCGCCAACAGGGCCTCAAGCGTCAGGCCTGCCTCGGCCGCGGCCTCCCAATAGTCGGCACCGCGCCAGCGATCGTTCGCCAGCCGCAAGCCGATCTCGATGTTCAGATGCTTCGCCAGAAAGACCTGCAGCTCACCGCCCGTGGCGTTGATGACCTTTCGCAGTTCCTGGACAAGCCATTCCAGATCGACCGAGCGGCCGATGTTGGGATTTGTGATGTAGAAGTTCGCCGGGTCCAGGTAGGCCTTTGCCTCGATCATGGCCGCGGGGAACTCATAAATCACCGGCAGAGAACGGGTATCGACCACGACCCCGTCCCGCACGTTTCGGAAGTAGGTCAACTTGGCCTTGAAGACGCCCGCCGGTTCTTCATCCGACTGGGTCGAGGCCCAGATCACGAAGCCCTCGGGCCGCGAAACCATCCCGCCGGTCGCCTCGCGCAGCATGGCGTCCGCCTTGGGGCGCTTACCGAAGACCCAGAGTTCATCGACGAAGATGAAGCCCGCCTTTTTGCCCGAGACCGTGTCCGTGTCCGCCGCGACGACCTTCAGCTTCGCGTCGGTAACCCGGTGGGTGATCGTCCGCGTGTGGTCCTGAATGTGCAGAAGTTGTTCAAGGTCGGGATCCGCCTTGACCATGCCCCGGGCCGGTTCGAAGGCGTTGTTCGCGACCTCGAGCGTAGGCGCCAGGATCAGCAGTTCGGCCGAGTGCCGCCAGTTCCGGATCAGCGCCGTGACCATGATCCCGGCCGCGATCGTGGACTTGGAGTTCTTCTTGCTGATCAGCAGGAAGAACTCGTTGATGAGCCGTCGGCCTGCGGCGGCGTCATAGGCCCCGAAGATCGCTGCGACGAAGTTGAAGACCCACTCCTCACAGGCCTCGCCGAAGGTCGGCGGTCGAAGGGCACCCAGCCCGGCATCCCAAACGGGCGGAGCATCGACGATCTTCAGGGACTTGAAGACCGCCAGCGCGTCTGTGGCCTCGTCCTCGAACAGGGGGGACGGGATCAACGATCGACCGTCAACAACCCGCTCCTCCCAGTCGGTGCAGGCCGTTGACCAACTCATGCGTCGTTGTCGATCGCCAGCCGCGGGCCTGCAGGAGTCGCGAACCTGCCACCGACCGCGCGCGCCGCCTCGGCCCTCTGAACTTTCAGGCCCGGCTCAGGCGAGCGCGGTTCGCGGCTCTTGACCCTGGTCTCGGCTGCCTTGGCCTCGCCTTTTCCAAACGTCTCGCGGATGAACCGAGCCGCCCCGACGTTGCCCGCCTTGGCCTTCTTCCACATCGCCTCGGCCAGTACGGCGTTCGCCATCGCGGCCCCCCCGTCCAGCTCCCGAAAATAATACTTCCGCAGCGTGGGTTCGCTTAGCACCAGCCGCGACGCGATCTGCTCGACCGTCAGGCCCGAAGCCCGCAAAACCGCAACCTGTTCAGCTACTTGCGTCAAACGCTTGTGCCGCTTGCGGCCCCGCGGATCGGGCTCCGGGGTCCAGGGATCGCCCCACAGATCAACCAGCCCCTCGTTTTCATCGGCCATCGGAAAAAATCTCCGAATGAGAGGGAGGCCGGTCCCGGAGAGAGAGAGGGCCCAGACTTTCGCCCCCCCCTCCCGATCAGTCCCAGACGCCGATGGTGTGGCGGCTGATCTGTTCTTCGGTCTGGATGAGACTGTCGTGGATAGCCTTCGAGACTGTCTCGATGTTGTCCGGGTCCCAGAACAGCTTGGCGTTGCCCCGGTGCGGCTGCTTGTGGTTGGCAACAGGGCTGTCATGCGCAGGGTAGTGGCCTGAACAGATCACGCCCGACCGCTGGCAGGTATAGGCGTCGCGGACATGGACCTCCTGCTTCAGGTCTCGCCAGCGTTTCGTCTTGTACCAGGCCTTCCACGGACCGCTTGCCAACCGTGTCGGGGATCGCCCGGCAGCCTCAGATGCGAAGCCGGTCAAGCGGGGGGGTACGGACATCCTGGACGCCGGCCGCGTCAACTTGCCCATGCGCCCCTCCGGATACACGAAGCCCGCCTCCGGGGACCGGGGCGGGCTTCTGGCGCAGTTCGCGATGTGGTCCTTTGATGCCGTTAGTTGCCCCGCTCTGTCAACGGGCCTCCGGCAGGTTGTCCGAAACGACTGTGAGGGCCAGCGCCAGACCCTCTGCCAGCCGAACCCGACGACGCGCCGCTGTGGAGATGCTGTTCACCGTCCGCGCCTCGCCTGCAATCAGACGCAGGGCCAGCAAGGCGTCCGGGTGCAGCCGGGTCGAGACTGCAGCCTCCATCGCGCGAACCCGGTTCGCCACCGCCGCCCGACGCGAGGCGGCCCGGTACTGGGTCCAGAGGGTCGACTGCCGATGCTCCCGGTCCGAGACCTCAAGGCAGGACTTCAGCGAGGCCTGCGCCAGCTCGTACCAGGCCCGATACCGCAACCCGACCGCCAGCTGATGCGTCGTCAACGCCCCGCTTTCGTGCAGCATCACCAGACCATCCCTCGTCTTCAGCCGCCGGGTCACCTGTCCGCGCCGGATGTCCAGAACCTGATCGGCGGCCACGCCCTCTCGCACGGCGTCCAGTGCGATCGTCTGGGTCAGCCGAAGGTCATCGCGCAGCGACGACGCCCGGCCGGCCCGGTCCCGGGTCACCGTCATCCGCATCCGCGCGGCCTGTGAGCGCGCGGCGGTCGCCGGCTTGCCCTTCACCGACTGGATCCGCGCGGCCATCGCCTCGACCACGTCCGCCTCGGCCAGGGTGGCCAGCTCCGCCGCCGACCAGTCCGGCTCATCTTCGCCGTCCCTCAGCGCCACGGCCCGGTGACGCTCCAGCCGGCGACGACGCCGGTCCGCCCTCAGCCGCCCACCCTCACGATCCAGCCGCGCCTGCCCCTCGGCCAGTGTCAGGCCCGACGCCACCAGCGCCAGGGCCCTGCGGAACGGCCCCAGATCCAGCCCGGCCGCCGGCGGGCCTTCCTCAAAGGGTTCAGCCTGAAGGCTGTTTTGATCTTCGATCCTTATTTTGGCTTGAGCCATATCCAACATCCAAACCCGAAGGGTCACACCTGAAAACGCACCGCACTCACCTCGCCAGACGGACCCAGACGAACAGACCCGCCCGCATCCATCACGCCCCGCACGGGCGCACGCCCGCCCGCTATCCGCTCAACACCGGCTGATTGTCTGGACTGTCTGGACTGTCTGTTGATCCAATGATTTCAACAGGTTGTCGCCAGACAGACACAGGCGGACAGACAGTCGCGATTGTCTGGCCGGGCGGCCTGCGACCGGTCGCCCCCTGTTTCCCCACCGCCCGAAGGTCTGGACTGTCTGTAACTGTCTGCCGGATCATCGATCGAACGGGCTCTCATCGTCGGCCGGGAAATGGCCGGACAGGCCGCCCCCTGACGGGCCGCCGGCGCTCGCGCCCGAACCCGGTTCGCCTCGCTCATCCTCGCTGTCGCGAGCCAGTGCCCGGCGATCTTCCTCCAGCTCGGCCGGGGTCTTCAGACGCGCGCCCTTGCGCATCACCCGGCCCAGGCCGTCCAGCTTTGACCTCAGGATCTGCCGCTCACCCAGCGCTGTGCCGAACGCGCGCTGCGTCATCACCTTGGCGTCCGGGTCCGCCTTGGACATCCAGGCCTTGAAGTCGTCGTAGAACTCGCTGGCCAGCGTCTCGATCTGTGGCTCGATCACCACACGTTCGGCCAGCCATTCCCCAAACGGGCTGGACCCCTTGCGATAGTCGATCAGCGCCTCGCTTACCCGCTTGGGCGGATCCAGCCCGACCCGCAACCAGTCGCCGACGCCGTCCAGCAACCAGTTCAGGATGCCGGGCCCTTCCTCGCGCGCCAGGATCTTGTCGAAGTCCTTAATGCGATCGACCTTGGCGACCCGCACCTCCCACAGGACGATAAACACCCGTCGCCAGATGCCTTCGTCATCGCCCTTGATCACCGGCCGGGTGTTGCACTCCATCTGGACCTTGCCCTTGGGCATGAACTCGAACTGGTCCTGCCTCAGGCGTCGAGCGGCGAGGGGCGCGCCTCCGGTGAAGGACTTGATCATGGCCTCGTTCAGCTTCGCGCCGCGGGGCGGTTCGGCCGTACAGACCATCCGGGTCTCGCCGGCCAGCCGCGCCACGTCCGATGACGCGTCCGACCCCGATCGCTGGCCGGTGTCGAGGAAGGTCTTCACATCCGAGGTTACGGCGTAATCGCCGACGATCCGCCGCACCGCCCCGATCATGGTCGACTTGCCGTCACCGCCCAGACCCTGGTGGATGAAGAAGGCCTGTTCCGACGTGTCGCCCGTGACCGAATAGCCCATGATCCGGCGCAGGAACTCGCGCATTGGCTCGGTGGGCTGCCATTTGACCAGCGACCCGTCCCACTTCGGAGCCTTGGCCTCGGGGTAGTAATCGACCTCCATCAATCGGGTGATCCGGTCCGCCGGGTCGTGGGCGGGCATGAAACGCAGCGTCCAGTCCGGCTTGCGCCCCTGACCGGAGTTGACCCAACGCAGCGTCCCGTTCCGAACATTCAGGACCAGAGGATCCGGGTCGAACGCCTCCAGCTCGACCAGCAGATAGGATTCCGCCTGCGCCAGCATCGCCGCCGTCCGGCCCGCGTTCCCGCTGGCCCGGCTGAACTCATAGAACTCGGCCACCTGCGGCGGTGTCCGCTCCTTCTTCGCCTTGGTCGCCGAGGTGGACCTGGCCGCATCCAGCGCCGCCTCGCGCCGCTCGGCCTCACTGGTCGCCGACGCCTCGACCGGAGCTGGCGCATCGTCCGCCGGGGCCTCGCGCCCCTTCTTCCCGGCCAGATGGTCGTCCAGCGCCTTGGCCTGCCCGAACAGGCCTTCTGCCACCTTGTGCGCCAGCTTGCGCGCCATCGCCTGCCCGTGGGCCAGATTCCAGCGCCGCCCGTCGAAAGCGATCCAGCCGTGATCGCGCAGATAAAGCAGCCGCGCGCCGCTCAGCAGCACCTCGTCATCGTCACCGAACACACCGCCGGCCAGGCGGATCAACCGCTTGGCGTTGCCTAGGTCGTTCAGTTCGAACCACATCAGCTCCTGCGGCGACGGTGCCGCCGGCAGGCCACCCAGATCACCGAGGCCGGCAAACCCAAATCCGTCCGCGCTCATCCGGCAGCCCCCTGTGTATCGGCGCTCAAGCAGCGAGAGACCGCGTCACGAGCGGTAGCGCCACTGAGCAGCATGTCGTTGAAGTCCATGCCGGCAGGCGGCGCGATCACGCGAACCGGGTTCGCGCCCGCCGCGGTCCAGTGCTGGGTGGCCAGCGCCCCGCACACCCGCGCCCGGTCATCGGCGTTCAGGGTCCGCTTGCGTTTGCCACCCCCGCCCCCCCGAACAGGCACCGTGACCGGGCTCATATCGCGATCGACCGCGATCCAGACCTCGCCGGCAACCGGCCAGGTGAAACAAGGCGAACCCATATCGGCCGCCGGCGCATCGACATCGTATCGGCCGCGCTCATCGCTGGCCCATCCGCCGGACAGCGCCCGCAGAGACAGGGCCGCCGCCATGCGCGGGACGATGCCTGTCATCCGATACTGGATCTCGGCCGCTGACCCCGTGGTCTCGATACCCTCGCCGACGATCAGCGGCCGGCCCTGCCATTCGCCCCCGCCGGGCGACAGCCAGGCCCCGCCGGGGCGGCCATGGCGGGTCTGGGGCCCCAGCATCGACTTGGCCCGCTTGACCCGTGCCTTGCCGGTGCCGTCCGCCTTCAGGAAGGTCTGATGAACGCCGCCGGTCCGCCCTTCCGGCGTCCGCGCCGCGGCGACCATGGCCGGCAGCAGGAGCCCGCGCCGACCGCCCGAAAGGTCCATGACCCTGCCGAACCGGGGCGTCACACCGTCGGGCAGAACGCCATAGAAGGCCTCCGGGTGATACCGCAGCTCGGCGCGCATCACCGCCCGCACCGCCTCGCCGAGGCCCCGCGCGGTCAGATATCGATCGACCAGCGACCCGGGCGACACCGGCCGGCTCTCCTTCCACAGACGCGCGGCGCTCTCAGCCTTCCTCGCGTCCTCGTCATCCGGCGTCCGCGCCCGGGCCGGCCCGGCCTTGTGCACGATCTCCGCGCGCCGGGGCGCGACATAGCCCGACCCGGCGAACCGCTCGGCGATCTCGCGCGGTGTCCCGCCGCGCAACAGCTGTTCCAGCCGGATCGCATCTCCCCCGCGCTCGCAGTCGCCCTGGCCGGCGAAACAGCCCCAGCGGCCGATCCCGTCGTCGATCCAGAACGGCCCGTCCTTCAGCTTGCCCTCGCCCGCCTTGCAGACCGGGCAGGGGCCGCGCAGCCGGTGACCGACGCGGCCGTACTTGCCACCGGCGACGTCGCTGACGGATACGGCCTCACGGGCACGGTCGAAAAGTTCAGAGGCGGCGTTCATGGGAATTGGCCCCAGCGGTTACCCGCCGGGGCCTCTCTCTCAGATCTTGCCGTAATAGGCGGGGCGGTCGATCTGGTCGGCGGCGGTCGCCACCACTTCCTTGAATACGGCCTGACGGATGTGTTCGCGGTTGTGCAGCTTGATGCCCAGTTTCAGGCCTTCGCCCTCCTCCAGCCGCCACCGCAGGAAAGCCCCGACGGTGTAGGTCAGCCCGCCGAAATAGATCGGGATCTTCAGTTCGAACCGGGTCGGAATTTCGATGCCGCCCTTGCGGGTCGTGGCCGTCGTCGTGTCCTCGAACTCGAAGTTTTCGTTGTCCGAGTTCGTGCGCACAGCCTTCTTGAAGTCGACCTTGCGGTTGGCCTGCAGGTCGCGGCAGGTCTCCAGCAGATCGGCGGCGGCCGGCGCCGCGATGTCGGCGGCGTTCTCTTCCAGAAACCGGGCGAACTCCAGCTGGCCCATCAGCTTGCCGTCGATCTCCGTCCAGGTCTTCCACTCGACCGAATAGGGCAGGTCGAGGACCGCGAGGTGATCGGCGCGGGCGGCGGCGTCGCCGTGATAGTCCAGCACCGCGACGATGCGGTTGGCCATGATGTCGGCGAACAGGCTGGTGTCCTTGCCGGCGAAGCGCTTGACGTACTCGACCAGGCTGTCGGTCGTCTGCACGACCACCTCCTGATCGATCCATTTCAGGTCGGCGTCCAGTTGCGCGCCCTTCGGCGTCACCTCGATCTGTGTCGCGCTCCCCTCGGGCGACGGCAGGATCAGGAACTCACGACCTCCGGCGGTCACAAGGGTCTGGGGCGTCACCACCCCGGTGCGGGCCAGTTCGGCCACAGCGTCAGCATTCGTCCTGTCCATGACAGGTCTCCTTTTCGGGTTTCAGATGCGGCTGGGATAACGCCCGCGCGCCGCTGGACGGGCGTTCAGGTCTTGATCAGTCGCCGACGGCGCGCGGCCGGCCCGAGGGCTCGGCCTCGCCGAACAGCGGGCGCTGGTCCGGATCGTCCCGAACCAGACCCCCATCGACGTTCGAGAAGAACACCGCGTCAGGCAGATCCTTGCGCGGGACCGAGGTCGAGATTGACGCCGTCAGCGTCTTCTCCAGCCCGCCGTCCTTCGACGGTTTGATGGTCAGCTTGATCGTGATCGAGCCGGCCTTGTCGGTGGCGTCGACCGCCTTGACCACTTCGGTCAGGGCCTCGGTGGCGTCGTCGACGATGCGGCCCTTGCGCATGTCGCGCAGGACGTCGGTGATGGGTCTCATGGTTGGTTTCCTTTTGCTGAGGTGAAGGGCCGGTGCTGGACGCCGTGACGAGAAAATCGTCTGATGGTTCGGGGGAGAGTGTCCGAATGGCGCTGCCAGAGTTGTGCGGAACGGCGGGCTGTGTCCTGGCGTGGATCAATGACAGCCAAGGGGTCGCGGCCTGGGTTCAGGGGATCGGCACCGTCGTCGCCCTGGGGCTGACCTACTGGACGGTTCGCCACCAAGCGCGCACCGCGAAGCATCGCGAAATCGCCAAGGCGATCGGGTTCATCGAATGGATCGAAGAAGTGACCAATGAAGCGGTCGTGCACTTCGCCAGCGAACCGGCGGTTGAGGCGCCCAGCGCGAAAGTCCTGCTTCCGATGGCGGAAGACAACTTGTCGACCTTCAAAAGCCTGCTTGCCATCTCGCTCGCGGACTGGCCCCAGCCGAGGCTGCGTGAAGCTTTCTGGCGGTTCGATCGGCAGTTTTCGGCACTGGTTAGCCAAGGTCGCAAGTTGCACACCCCCGCACCAACCGGTCCTCTCTCCGCAGAGGTCAAGCGAAAGCGCGCGCTCGAGTATTACCGACTTCAGAACGAAATGGCGGCGGCAGGGGATGCCGTTATCTGGGCTTGCCAGAGGATCCGCCGTGATCTGACAGGGCAGGAGATCGTCTTCAGCAGAGAGTCGTTCACCAACAGGCTTGTTCTCCGACTGGCGACCAAGGGCCAGTAGATCTGAGCGACTAGGCTTCACTGCAGCTCTCCGCGAACGCGCGCCGGACATCCGGCTCCGATCGGCCCAGGTTCCGGGCGATGGCCGCCCAGTTCATGCGCTGGCGCCGCCACCGGGCGACGCGCGCTTTCATCTCGTCGTCGGCGTGAAGCAGGCCGCGACCGCTGCCCGTCACCTGATCGCGCTCGGTCCGCACGCTCATCTCAGTTGTCCCGGTAGGGCAGGCGCACGGCGAACTCGCCCACCCGATCCGGCTTGGATGACAGGTCGACCCCCACGGTCATCGTGGCGCGCTCGATGACCTGGTCGGCGAGGCCCGCGGCCTGCATCAGAACATCGCGGGTTGCGGCCCTCAGAGCCGGGTCGGATTGGCGACCCCAGGCATAGACGAGGTGGGCGAACGACAGTGCCAGCAGGCCGTCAGGATACCGGGCAGGGGGATTCCAGACACTGCGCGCCGAACAGCCGGCCGCTGCGACGACCGCGCGCTGTTTCGGGTCATCGGACGCCACCGCGGCATGGGTGTCATGGATCAACCGAACCCAACGCGCGCGGTCGCGGGCATAGTCGATCGGCGGTCGGACCGGGGTGCGCTTCAGGCTCATGCCCCCACCTTGCCGGGCTTCAGCCGCGCCGCGGCGTCAGCCGCTTCCTGGGCCTCGCGGAGCATGCGTTGCGTGCGCGCCTGGACGTCACGGATCTCGGCTTCCGATCGCGAGCCATCGGCGTCCATGGCGTGGACCGACGTTAGCGCCTCGGCCGAGGCAGAAACCGCGTCCACCATCGCGTCTTTCAAACTGTCGTCGGCCTCGCCTTCAATCGCCCGGGACGCGGCGCCGGTGATCACCGCGCGGCCGACCACGGACTCGAGGGTCAGGATCTGGCGCAGGTTCGGCATGTCCAACGCGCCGGCTGATTGCAGAAGGCTGATCCGCTGATGTTTGCATCCCAGCTCGACGGCCGCTGCCTCGACACCCCCAGCCGCCCTCACCAGCTGCCGGAACAGGGCCTTGATCTCGCCGTCCGTCAGGGCGCGGCTCATTGCAAATCTCCGGATTTTGCACCGGCGCCAGCAGCCTTCAACGGCGCCACAGATGCGGCATGACCAGCAACGTCATCGACCTCTGGACCCGCCGGCCCATCCAGCCGGACAGCCTCTTCTGGCCCGAGGCGAACCGCGTTCGCGTCGGTGATGGCGTCGGCCAGCTCGCGGAGAGCGCTCATTGGGCGACCTCGGGCTCTGCGCCTGAGACAATGGAGTCCGGCGAGGGCGCGGAAGGCGCAGGGTCGTGACGCAACTTCGGACAGACGCTTGCCGCGGCGACCTGGCCGTCACTCCATCGCTCAATGCGAATAGCGAGCAGAGGAGAGGCATCCCGCTTTCCGGTTTCGATGTCAGACAGCCAGCCGGCAGACTTCTCGGAAAGCCCGAGTTCGCCGCAGGTTTGCTGAAGGGTCAGGCCGCGCTCGCGGCGAAAATCGGCGAAGAGCATGCCGTTGTTTCACCTGACGTGAAACTTCCGTCAAGCGCCATTTTTCACGATGCGGGTAACTACTTCTCTTGCGGAGTTTCACATCCTACGAAAATGGCTGTCCCAGCAAAGCATGACTGGTATCTGCAGGAATGGTTCGCCACCGTTGGGCTGAGGCAGTTCGACCTGGTCACAAAGCTCGATTACCCGCGCGGAACGGCTCACAAGCTGTGGCACGGCCTCCAGCCGTACCGTCGCGACAACGTCGAGGAGATCTCAGCCCTGCTGAACATCGCACCACACGAACTCCTGATGCACCCCGATGATGCGATGGCCATCCGCAGGTTGACGGCTGCCGTCACCGAGATCGCCCGTCAGCCTGCATCGGCGGAGGTTGATCAGGCCCAGCCCAAGCGTGTGGCCGGCTGACATGCGGGCAACCCGGCCCTGGATGACGGTGACAATTGTAGGACTGCTTGTCTCCGCATGCTCGCAACCTGCGACGGGCCCAATCGAGACCGACGGCACGGGCTCTCTATGGTCGGATGCAGCCAAGGCGGCGGAGCGGCGATGGTCCCCGGACGCGGACCTCACGATCGAAATGCAGATCAACCTAGTCGACCCCTATGGCAACGGGACATCCGAGCCTGCGCTGGACTTCCTGTGGAGCCGTCAGGAGCTGGCGCGCATCAACCCGGATGCCGCCGATGGATGGCGGCTCCTGAATCTTGCCGACGTGACCATTCGAAGCCAGCGCGGGGTCATCGCACTGGCGGAGTGGTGCGAAGATCGGGGCCGTACGCTTACGCCTCGACTGTGCCGGGACCCTCGCTCAGCCGCCGAGGACCGGTGGGCTCTCCGCTTCGAGAACCGCGACGCTAAACCCGAAAGCTGATCAGGCCGCGTCATCCTCTGGGACCTCCCCGACGATCGAGAGCAGCTCAATCTCCGTCCACTGGTCGCCAGAAGCTGACGCATCGACTTTGAAGAAGGCAACGCCCGCCACGCGGTGCGCCATGGCCCTGCCACGCCTCGCTGCCTCATCCTCCGTCTCGCAGGCCAGCGGTGTGTCGGCCTCCAATCTCCCGCTCCTGCGCCTGAAAGGCTGAACGACATACAGATCCGACATACGCGCCCCCGGCAAAAACTTAACGGTCCACTGATTCCCGTGGAGTGAACCAGAGTCGAGGGTGGATACGACAGAAACGGACGTAGGTTCACGTCAGGTGAAAAACTAGCTTGACGACGGAGTTTCACTTGTGATGAAACTCCGTCGTCGCCCGCGTCGGGCGATCGCCGCCGGTCCTGACAGCCCCCGCCCAACCGGTGTCGATGATGTTGCGTTTGTACTGACCTCAGCCCGACGCGGGCGCGCCCATTCACCGGGAGCGCCCCATGACTGCCTCGCCCATCGCCACCGCCCAGATCCTGCCCTTCCCGCGGCGGGTCCAGCCGCACAGTCTCGACCTCTCACGTGCCACGCCGGCCGACCAGGCCGCGCTCGAAGCGGTCCGCCGCAACACCGTCGCCGTGATCGCCGCCCATCGGCAGGCAGATCGCGCCGAACTGGTCTCGGCCCTGCTGATGGCCATGGAGTCCCTGCCTCTCGACCGGCCGCTCTGCTACCCCAGCCGCGACATAACAGGGCGCGCCTTCGTGGTCGTGACCGTGGGCGGCACCGTGTTCCGGCTTCAGCCCGACGACTGCCGCACGGCCGCCGACGCTCTGATCGCCGACCCGTCGGTCACCGGCTGCATCGGTGACGCCGCCCGCCTTCGCGAAGCGGCCGCGCTCGCCGAGGTTCGGCCCGCCCATGGCGGCCCGCTGTCGCCGCCGGCATCGCATCCGGGCCGGACCGGCATGGTCACGACCGTGACCCTGGTCGTGCTGATCGTCACCTGCCTGATCCTGGCCCGGGGCCTGTCCCTCTGATGCGCGTCCAGATCGCCGTCGTCGCGCCGACGCCCGGCACGGAAACCCTCTCGGTTCGGCTCATCGAACGCATGCTCCGCCACCTCGACTATGACGTGTCGGTGGCAGGGTCGCAGCCGGACCCGTCGTCTGCCGAGATGGCCGACATGGTCGCCGAGGCGCGCTCTACCGGCCTTGCCTTCCAGATCGTCTGATGACGGCCGCCCGCGAACCCGGTTCGCCGCTCTTGCTGATCGCTGACACGGCCGCCCCCGAACAATTCGACGGCGCGGAGGCGCTCGCCCGCCGGGTTCACCAGCTGCGCCAGGGCGGCGGACTGGACTTCACCGTTGGCCACGCCTCGACCGGCGGCCCGGCCTTTCCCGGCGTCCTGATCTGGCGCTCGGCGCCCCGGACCTATCTCGCCTTCGCGGCCGGGCGCGGCGCCGACACTCCGACGGCCCTCGTGGCCGCCCTTTCCCGCACCCGCGCCGCCGTCGCGGCCTGACGAAAGACCCGAGATGGACAAGCTGCTCGCCTTCAAGAACCTCGACACCTTCCGTGCCATTCAGGCGCAAGGGCCTGCGGCCACCAACGCCAGCCTAGCCGAGGCCCTGGCCCGCGACCCCTCCAATATGAACAAGACACTTGGCCTGCTGGTCGCGGACGGCCTGATCACCCGCGACCCGTTCGCCCTGACCGAAAAGGCCGAGGCTGTCCTGCGCGCTGACGATGTCGCCGAGGGCCGAGCGTCGCTGACCCGCGACACGTCCGACCCGGCCAACCTCTCCCTCCGCCATGCCGACATCCTGCCCGATCCGGATAACGCACGCCGCGACTGGACCAGCGACGACGCCGTCGCCGACCTTCAGGCTCTCGCGAACGACATCCGCGACAACGGCTTGCTGCAGAACCTGATTGTTCGCCCGCACGCGGATCCCCTGATTGACGAATGGATCCTCGTCGGCGGCGAACGCCGCTGGCGCGCCCTCGGTCTGTTGATCGAACGCGGCGAATGGCTGGCCGAGCAGACCGTCCCCGCCCGCCGCCTCCATGCTGATGACGTCGGCATCCGCCTCGCCGCCCTGGCCGAGAACCTCCAGCGCCGCGCCCTAAACCCGATCGAGGAGGCGAACGCCTATCGCGGGCTGGAAGCCGTGGGCCTGACGACGAAGGAGATCGCCGCCCGCATCTCCATGACCCAGCGCCACGTCCAGATGCGGCTTCAGCTGCTGGACCTGCTGAACGAGGACCAGCAGCGTCGCATGACCCTGCCCAGTGACGACAAGGATCGCCTGTCGGTGTCCGAGGCCCGCAAACTGGTCGCCAACGCCGAGGCCAAGGCCCGTGCCCGCGAACAGATCGAGAGCGAGCTTTCGCCTCGCGCGCGGCTGATCCTGGCCGAGGTCAAGCTGGCGGGTCCGGGCTGGTGGGATCGTGTCCCGGTCGACGCCATCGCCATGAACGCCGACGCCGACGCGGTCGCCCTGAACCAGGCGGGCTATCTCAAACTGCCGACCACGGTCGATCTGGACGGCAACGCCAACACCGTGATCGAGAGCGGCGGCTTCGAAGCGGTCACGACCCTGTTCAATCACGAGGTCGCCGCCCGCGCCGCCGCCCTGCGCGCGGAACTGGGCCTGCCCGCCCCGGAAGATGGGCGATACTCCACCGCCTGGCTCAATGGCCCGTTCGAACTCCCGGCCGAGGTCGAGGCCGATCTCGCCGCCCGCCGCGCCGAGCGCGAACGACAGGAGGAGGAACAGCAGGCCCGGATCGACGCCAACATCGCGGCCCGGGAGGCCGCTGCCAACCGGGCCGCCCTGTCCCGCGTGCACGCCGAGGCCATGCTGTTCAAGGCTGCCGTGCCGCCCGCCGCTCCGATCATCGACGACGTGCCCCAGCTGGCCGCCAGCCTCGACCGCCGCCTGCCATGGGCCGCGACCGACAAGGGCACCGTTCATGACGCCGACGGCAAACAGATCACCAGCTTCTGCGGCCAGTGGCAGTCGGCGGGCGACCGCGAGATCGCCCTGGCCATCCTGACCGCCACCGCCGTCAACACCGCTGCCGGCGTCGAGACCCCGCCGCTGATCGTCGCCGAGCCGGAACAGGCCGCGGATGGCTCGGACGCCGACGCTGAAGACGACGACGAGCCCGAGGCCGACGACTGATGCGCCCGCCCTGGTCCGAATCCGCCGCCCTGCTGGCCGCCCACGACCTTGCCGTGCCGGCCGAGCTTACCACCCGAACTCAATCGATCTGGAGCCGCCTGATGTCACAAAGCATCGACTTCGCCTTCCTGCCCCGCATCGACGCCGTGACGCGGCCGGTTGTCTTCACCGACCTTTCCGGGCTCGCCCGTTACATCGAACGCCAGCGCCATGGGCAGGCCATCCAGCTGGAAGAAATTGAGGACATCCACGCCCGCCGCCGCATGGCGACGGGGGAAGGTCCCGCCGCGCCGTCGCCGGGCTTGCGCGACCGCGGCGTGCAGATCCACACCCGGCTGATCGACGGCGGCATTGACCGATCCATGGGTTTCGCATGGCTGCGCGGTCAGGGCCGCGACGCCCTGCAGGCGGCACTGCTGCGAGCCGCACTGGACCGGCCGATCCACCGCCAAAGCCTGATGCACGCGGCCTGACCATGACCGGCTGCCGCAGCTGCCTGTTCTCAGTCCTTGAGCCCGCCACCGAGGCCGACGCATGGCACCATGGCGGCCGCTTCATCCGCACCTGCGCCTTCGGCAAGCGCGCGACCGCTCGGCCCTTAGCCTGCGCGAGCTGGGCCAATAAACCCGGCGAAGGCCTACCGGCGGCAGCATTCACCCGGGCCGTCGCCGCGGAGCGTCAGCTGGACTCGAACGGCGTTCGTCGCTGGTCGGAGAGCCAGAGCAAATACCTTTGCTCTGGGCACGATTAGACCGATGGGGAGCCTTGCGTCATCACCGTTCGCCGGCGCGATATTCTTCGAGAGCCTGCGTAATCCCTTCCAGCGACCAGACGAGTCGCTCTCGGCATTTGTCTGCACGGATGCCCAAGGTGGCCATGCCCAAACCCATCTCGACGTTACTGTGAAAGTCAGAAAGAGCGTTGCAGGCCTCGGTGACGAACGAACTGGCCGTTGCAACCAGCGATCCGACCCTGGGCGTGGGTGGCTGCGAGACGTAGTACATACCGACCGCCGTTTGGGCGTTATACGCCAGCCGCTTCGCGTCGCTGGTGAACAGCTCTTGCATCGAATGGCCTTGCGGCCGCGCCGCCTCGATGGCGCGGCCGATCAACTGCGACGCCTCCTCGGCCGCTCCAAGCCACGCGAGACGGTCGGCCTCAGAGCGATCAACCGCAGCCTGCCTCAGCCGGCGGGCGGACCCTTGATCAATCCAGATTGCGGCGGCAATGGCTGCGACACTCCCGATCGCCTGCGCCCAGGCGGGCCAGTCCGTACCCTCGTTCACCAATTCGACGGGAATGATCATGACGCGGAAGCTGCCACGCCAAGGGCGGACGAACAATGATCGCGGTATCCATCGGCCCCGTCACCGAGGCACGCATCCTCGCCGCCTTCGCGGACAGGGCGGTACTGACCATCAAGGACGCGGCCCAGCTGCTGGGCATGGACCCAAAAACGCTGGACGCCATCACCGAAGTTGGGGCCATCAGGGCCGTGCGTCGCGGTGGCGGCGAGACGCGCGGCTATACCGAAGGTGACATCCGCGCCTACCTGACAGAGAGTGCCGCCCCATGTCGGTCTACAAACCCAAAGCCAGCCCCTATTTCCACTACGACTTCCAGATCCGTGGTGCTCGATTTCACGGCTCGACGGGCGTTGAAACGAAGCGCGCAGCTGAAGAGATAGAACGCCGAATTCGTCGCCAAGCCGCCTCGGGCGAGCTGGACGATGCCAGCCGCATGACCCTGGACCAGGCCGCTGCGCGCTGGATGGATGAAGTCGGGGCCACCCTGAAGGGCGGCGACCGACTTGAATCCCGCATCGAGCGCGCCATCACCCTGATCGGCCCCCAACGCCCGATCTGCGAGATCACCACCCCCGTCATGTCCCGCGCGATCGAGAAGCGGCGGGGCCAGACCCGGAAGCATTCCAAAGCCAAGGGGGCGAAGGAATACCTGCCCAGCGCATCGACAGTGAACCGCGACATGATCGACGCGGTCCGGCCGATCCTGAACCGCGCCCGCAAGGTCTGGGGTGCCACCCTGCCCGAGATCGACTGGTCCCAGCTGCGCATGGTCGAACCAAAGGCCAAGCCCAAGGAATTCGCCGGCGACGACTTGGACCAGCTGCTCGCCGAGATCCGACCGCACTGGCACGACATGGTCCGGTTCGCGACGGTCTATGGCGTGCGTCTCGGCGAGCTTTTCTTCAGCCTGGACGACGTGGACGTCCACCGCCTCGATGAGGCGCGGATCAAGCTACGCGACCGTAAAGGCGACGACGATCACACCATTCCACTGCTGCCAGAGGACGCGGCGGCCATGGCAGCGCGTCTTGGCCGCGCGCGAGCCGGCGGGCTGAAGACTGTTTGGTTCCGGGAGAATCGGCTGCCAGGTCCAGGCGGGAGGGTGATCCTCAAACCCCTGACCTATGCCGGCCTCGCCATCGCCGTTCGTCGCGCCATGACGCGCTCCGGCCTTCGCGCGTCCAAGGGGATGCGCGGCATCCACGCGGCTCGCCACCACGCAGGGATGCAGATGCTGCGGGCCACCGGCAACCTGCGCCTGGCGCAGCGCCTTCTGGGCCATGCCGACATCAAATCGACCATGGTCTACGCCCACGCGATCGAGACCGACGTCCGTGCTGGCCTCGCGGCTTTGCGCCAGCCGTCACCAACAAAATCTGATGGGAAGCGCGCGAATGAAGCTTGATCGCGCTGAACTTATTGCAGCGATCGCTGACCGGAGGCAGCAGTTGGAGGCGAGCCGGGCCGTACCAGTTCGCAAATCGACTGGCCCGATGATGCCGGTGGATCGGCAGCGTGCTGCCGCCTATGCCAGGACCCAAGCCCATATAACCAGCGAACTCGAAAAGCTCGAAAGCCAACTTGAGCGCCTAGATCAGGCTCACGAGACCCAAGAGTCGGCATTTGCTCTTGAAGTCCGCCGCGCGGAGATAGAGCGTCGGGAATTCTGGCTGCGCCGGTTTCACCTGTCCCTTGGACTCGGCCATGGCGCGGCGCTCGCTGCGGTCGCCAGCAAAGTCTTCGATAAGGACGTAGAGCCCACCGTCGTCGCCGGGACCTGGTGGGCCTTGGCGGCGTTCTCGGTCGGGTTGGTCCTCGCCGGCCTGATCCCTGTAACGCTCTACTCCGACCTCCGTCGCGCCCCTTGGGTGCTCGCCGGCCTCTCAGCCGTCTGCTTCGTCGGCGGCCTAGGCGTGACCCTTCTCGCCGCAGCTGCGAAAGCCAAGCTGATCTGAGAGCCGACCTGGGGAAGCTTTCCCGGAATAGTCCCGAACAAACGAAAGCACCCCCGCCGGAAAGCTTGGCAAATCAATCGTCTAAGGCAACCGTTTCGGGCCGTTCATAACCCACAGGTCGGCGGTTCGATCCCGCCTCCAGCCACCACCTTCCCCGGGGAAAGGATGGTTGCGCCAGTACAGCACGGGAGCCCGCGAGGCGTCCAAAGATCGCCTTGGCTGCCCACGTTGTTCTCGCTCGGCCGCACCGGAAGCGGCCTGGTCCCTGCAGGCCAGAACCAGATGCCAGCCCGGGACGATCAGGGCCCGGGGGGGCCTGAGGGATGAGACCGGACGAGGCCCGGGGACGATGACGGTCGGCTTCGGCGCGGACGTGACAATTGATCTTTCCGTGGAACGTCGGTCGGCGACGAATCGGCGCGGGACCGCTGCCCGTGATGACTGGGAGCGCAGATGCTGCCACTCTCGGTGTCATGGTGACCAGACAGGGCAGTGCCGGAGACGAGACGCCGCGAGCGGCGGGCGACGGGTCGCTGGCTCCGAATCCGCCCTCGCCCGACAATGCCCTGGCGGTTCGCGGCTTCCAGTGGACCGAGAGATTTCTGCTGATTCTGGTCGCGGCCATGACCCTGGGGGCGGCGGGAGCCGAAGTCATCAAGGTCTGGCAGGCGCAGTCCATCGACCTGGCCGACATTCTGCTGATGTTCCTCTACACGGAGGTGATCGGCATGATCGCGGTGTTCTATACCGGCCGGGGCTCACCCTTCATCTATCCGATCTTCATCGCCATCACCGCCCTGGCGCGACTGATCGTGCTGCAGGGCAAGGACATGGCCCCCCAGAACATCCTGTTCGAGGCCGCCGCCATCCTGCTTCTGGCCCTCTCGGTGGTGGTGATCGCGCGCGCTGGCAAGGGCTGAGCGCCGCGTCTGTCGTACTCCTTCGTCGCCGAGGCACCCAACCCGCCATGAGCCCGGCCTTGGCTGTGCCGGGTCAGGGTCAGGGTCAGGGTCAGGAACGGTCATTGCCGCCCGGGCACAAAGCCAACCCGCCGAACGACGGCTGTGGGTGGGAGGACGACGTCCGGGATGGTCCGTCCGGGTCGACAGGACACACCCCCCTTCGATCCGACAACGGCCATGCCTCCCTGACAGGCAGGTTTCACCGTCTGTTCCGATACAGGGTCACGCCCGACCGGCCCTCCAGCCCCCGGCCAGCACCCGGGCATCCATGACCTGCGCCGCTCCGGGGGCCGGGCACCGCGCTGGTCGCATGGGGATGATGATCCGGTCCTAGAGCGTCCCGACGGGCACCCGGTCCTCGTCGGCCTGCCGCAACGGATTTCTCAGCGGCAGGGTGAACGGGGCCGCCTCGATCTCGAACACGTCTCCCGGCCGGGTCTGCACCCCCTCGGCAAACGACAGGGTGGCGGTGCCGAAGAAATGCACATGCACGTCGCCCGGCCGCCGGAACTGCCGGTATTTGAAATGGTGGTGTTCCAGGTTGGCGAGGCTGTGGGACATGTTGGCCTCCCCCGAGAGGAAGGGCTTCTCCCACAGGACCGCGCCGTCGCGACGGATGCGGCTGCGGCCGCGCACGTCGGCGGGAGCCGGCCCGACCAGCAGCTCGGGCCCCAGGGCCGCCTGGCGCAGCTTGGAATGGGCCAGCCAGAGATAGTTGTGGCGCTCCGTCACATGATCGCTGAACTCATTGGCGAGGCAGAGACCCAGCCGCCACGGCGTGCCGTCCGGTCCGATCATATAGACGCCCGCCAATTCGGGCTCCTCGCCGCCGTCCTGCGCGAACGCGGGCATGGTCAGGGGCTGTTCGGGGCCGACCAGCTGGGTCCCGTCGCCCTTGTAGAACCACTCGGGCTGCTGGCCGACCATGCCGGGCGCGGGCTTGCCGCCCTCGAGTCCTTCCAGAAACATCCGCATGGAATCGGTCTGATGCGCCGTCGCCGCGGCGTCGCGGTGCATCCTGTCCCGCCCCTCGGCCGAGCCGAGATGGGTCAGGCCCGTGCCGGTCATGATCAGATGGGCGGGATCCTCATGGTCGATCGGGGCCCGCAGCTGCCCGGCCTCCAGCGCCCGGGCAAGATCGACCGTGCCCTCCACGCCGCGGCGACGGATCGTGTCGACGAGGCCGGCCTTGTGGGCCAGGGCCTCGGACGCGAGCGCGCGGACCGTGTCGACGTCGCGCACGAAGGCGGCCCCGTCCGCGTCGGCCGCGATCACGCGCCGTCGACCGTCGTCCCCCTGGTGCTGGAGAAGGCGCATGAGCGTCAGCCGGCCGTGGTCAGACGATAGACCATCACGTGGCGATACGGCCGGTCCGGATCGACCCGCGCCGATACAAAGGCCGGCGTGTTGGGTGCATTCGGGAATTTCTGCGGCTCGAGCGCGAGGCCGTCGCCCATGCGATAAAGATGCCCCCCTTTGCCGACCAGCGTCCCGTCCAGAAAATTTCCGGAATAGACCTGCAGGCCGGGGTCGGTGGTCAGGACCTCCAGAACCCGGCCGCTGTCGGGATCCTCAAGGCGCGCGGCCAGCGCCGGCTCATCGGTCACGCCCTTGTCGAGGGCGTAGTTGTGATCATAGCCGCGCCCGAGGCGGATTTGTTCGTCGCGAGCGTCTCGCAGTCCGTCGCCGATCACCCGGGGGGTGCGGAAGTCGAACACCGTGCCCTCGACGGGCCGCAGCTCACCGGTCGGGATCAGGGCCGCGTCCACCGGCGTATAGGTTGTCGCGGGAATGGTCAGGCGGTGACCCTCGACCCCGCCCGGAGCGCCCTCGCCGGCCAGGTTGAAGATGGCGTGGTTGGTCAGGTTGACGATGGTCGGCGCCGACGTCGTCGCTGCGAAGGCGATGGTCAGGGCCCCCGTGTCGTCGAGGCTGTAGGTCACGGTGACCTCCAGCCGTCCGGGATAGCCGGCCTCCCCCTCCGGGCTGACGTGGGACAGGACCACGCTGGCCCCGGGGCCGCCCTCGACCGAGACGACCCGCCAGACGACCTTGTCGAAGCCCTGGCCGCCGCCGTGAAGCGAATTGGTCGTGTCGTTGAGCGGCAGCTGGTAGCTGCGCCCGTCCAGACTGAAGCGTCCGCCGGCGATGCGGTTGGCATAGCGCCCCACCGTTACGCCGAAATAGTTGGGGTGGGCCTCATAGTCCGACGCCGCGTCATAGCCGAGCACCACGTCCGCGATCCGGCCGTCGCGATCCGGCCCGCTGAGCGACTGCAGGGTCGCCCCGTAGGTCAGGATACGGGCCGAGACGCCGTGATCATTGGTGAGCACGATCGCCTCAACGGCCGTGCCGTCGGCCAGGAGACCGGCCGCTTCCCGTCTCGCCTCGGCGGCCCCGGCGAGGTTCGCCGTCGCCATCCAGACAGACGCCGCCAGTGCCAATCCGCGCCAGACCATCGCCATTTCCGTTCTTCCCGCGCGCCGACGTTGACGCCCGGCTTGCGGGGACAATAGTCTGACAATTGAAACGAGGGCAAGCCGCGGGGGTCGCGGTCACCGGTCATGGCCGGCTCCGGGGCAGAGGAAACACAATGGCTGGTCCCGCTTCCGTCGGCGACGTCGCGCCCGGGCTTCATCCCGGTTCGACCGGGGGTCCCGGACCGAGGGCCGTGCTCTCGCTGCTGGCCACGCTGTTTTTCATGTGGGGCTTCATTACCGTCATCAACAACACGCTGCTGCCGCACCTGCGCAGCGTGTTCGAGCTGGACTACACCCGGACGACCCTGATCGAGTCCGTCTGGTTCATCGCCTATTTCGTGGCCTCGATCCCGTCGGCGCGCCTGATCCGGGCGATCGGCTACAAGAAGTCCATCGTCACCGGTCTCGCGGTCATGGCGGTCGGGGCCCTGATGATGGTGCCGGCGGCGCGGCTGGCCTCCTATGAACTGGTGCTGACCGCCCTGTTCGTCATCGCCAGCGGCATCACCCTGCTGCAGGTCGCGGCAAATCCCTATGTCACCGTGATCGGGCCGCCCGAGACGGGATCGTCGCGGCTGAATCTGGTCCAGGCCTTCAACTCCCTGGGCACCACGCTCGCGCCCCTGTTCGCCGGCTATCTGATCCTCGGCCGCTCGACCGGCGGGACGGCCGAGGGCGAGGTCGTGCTGAGCGCGGCGGAACGCTATGCCGACGCCCAGTCAGTGATCCTGCCCTATATCATCGTGGCCGCCGTGCTGGCCCTTCTGGCGGTGGTCATCGCCCGCTTTCCCCTTCCGACCATTCACGCCTCGGGTCGGAGCGTCAGCGCCGCGGAGCGCAAGGGCCTGTCGCTGTGGCGGCACCGTAATCTGGTCTGGGGCGTGCCGGCCATCTTCATCTATCTGATCGCCGAGATCGGCGTCGCCAACCTGTTCATCAACTTCGTCTCCCAGCCGGACATCGCGGCCATCAGCCAGGCGGAGGCGTCGCGCTATCTCGCCATCCTGTGGGGCGGGATGATGGTGGGCCGCTTCTTCGGCAGCTGGCTGACGCACCGCTTTGCGGCGGACAGGGTTCTGGCCGTCTTCGCCATCGGGGCCTTCATCGTGATGACGGTCGCGACCTTCGCCAGCGGGCCCATGGCCATGTGGGCGCTGATCTCGGTGGGTCTGTTCCACTCCATCATGTTCCCGACCATCTTCACCCTCGCGATCAAGGGACTGGGGCCGCTGACCGAGGAAGGGTCGGGCCTGCTGATCATGGCCATCGCCGGGGGTGCCCTGGTCGTGGTGCAGGGCTGGCTGGCCGACCAGTACGGGCTGCAGCTGTCCTTCCTGCTGACCGTCGTGTGCGAGCTGTACATCATCTTCTACGCCCTGTGGGGGTCCAAGCCGACCCACACCCAGGCCCCGGTTGAGCCGGGCGCGCCGGCGGCGGCGAGCCCTCTCGGTTCCGTCTGACAGGATTGACCGGACCGGCCGCAACGCCGTCCCGCAAAAGGAGACGACCATGGTTCGCAACCCGGGATGGCCCGCCTTCGCCATCGGCCTTTCCATCGCCCTGGCCGCCCCGGCGACGGCGCAGCAGGCTCCGATCACGCGAGCGGAGACTCCGGCGGAGCCGACCGCCATCCCGCTGGGAACCGGCGGGGTCCAGGACTCCGTCGCGTCGGAGAGCTGGTTTCACCAGTGGGGCGACACCTTCGTCCGCAACGTCACGGTGGCGACCCTGACCCCCGTGCTGCCCGAAGCGGGCACAGCGAACGGCGCGGCGGTGATCGTGGCCCCGGGGGGCGGGTTCCGTTTCCTGTCCATGAGCAACGAGGGCTGGGAGGTGGCGCAGGCGCTGGCGGACCGCGGGGTCGCCGCCTTCGTCCTGAAATACCGCACCCGCCCGACGCCGGCCGACCTCGGCGAGTTCGAGCGTGGGGTCCATGCGATGTTCAGCGGGGCCGGGGCCCGACCGCCCCGCCCCGTCCCCGACGCCGCTTCAGACCGACCCGGGGGCCCGTTCGCCGACCCCGTCGAGGACGCCACGGCCGCCTTTGCCCTCATTCGCGCCCGGGCCGGGGACTGGGGCGTCGATCCGGACCGGATCGGCATGATCGGCTTTTCGGCGGGGGCCATGACGACCATGGCCACCACCCTGTCGGCACCCGAGACCCAACCGGCTTTCATCGCCCCGATCTACGGGGCCATGGACGCCGTCGACGTGCCGGCGGACGCCCCGCCGCTGTTCGTGGTGCTGGCCGCCGACGATCCCCTGTTCGCCAGTCGCGGCTTCGGCGTCATCGAGGCCTGGCAGGCCGCCGGCCGGCCGGTGGAGTTCCACCTCTACCAGAACGGCGGCCACGGTTTCGGACTGGGCAATCCCGGGAAGACCAGCCTGGGCTGGTTCGACGCCTTCATGCGGTGGGTGGAGCTGAACGGCTTCCTGCAGCCCCAACAGGCCGCGGGCGGGTCACTGTAGCTGCACGACGGCCACGGATTTCGGCGGCAGTTCGAACGTCAGCGCCCCCGCCTCGACACGCCCCGCAAACGGGGACGGTTTCACATCGTCCGGGCGCTCGACACTGTTGTGGCTGTCGACCGCCGGTGCCGTGAGGATATGGCCGGCCGCGGCGCGAACCTCCTCCGCCACCCGGACCGTCATTGTGACCGGCCGCGCGGGATCGACATTGACCAGCGACAGCCACAGCCGGCCTTCGCTGTCGCGCGCCGCCACGGCGTCAACCCCCGGGACGCTGATGTCCCCGAACGCATAGGTGCCCGCCTCGAACCGTGACGGTGCCAGGGTCGCGCCCTGGAACGGCACATACATCTCATAGACATGGTAGGTCGGCGTCAGCACCATCTCGGGGCCGTCGGTCAGGATCATGGCCTGAAGCACATTGACCATCTGGGCGATATTGGTTCCGCGCACGCGGTCGGCGTGGCGCATGAAGATGTTCAGGTTCAGCGCCGCGATCACCGCGTCGCGCATCGTGTTCTGCTGCTGCAGGAAGCTGGGATTGCTGCCCGGCATCGGATCGGCCCAGAGCCCCCATTCGTCGACCAGCAGGGCCAGTGTCTTCTCGGGGTCGTAGCGATCCATGATGGCCGTCTGGGCCGTGATCCAGCCCTCCATCCTGAGCGTCGCCCGGATCCCCTTGGCATATTCATCCTCGCCGAAGCCGACGCTGGGGCCCTTGGCCTCCCAGCTGTTGGGGATGGTGTAGCCGTGCAGCGAGACGCCCTCGATGTCCCAGCTCCAGACCTTGTCCTTCCAGGCCTGCATGACCGCTTCGGTATAGTCCTCATTGCCGCTGTCCCAGCCCACGGCGATGCGCTGCATGGCGGTCTCACCCGTCTGCGCCCGATCCAGATTGCGGGAATAGATGGCGAACTGTTTCATCTTCTCGACGTAGTGCTCGGGGGACATGGCCCCGCCGCAGCCCCAGTTCTCGTTGCCGAGACCGAGATATTTGATCCGGTAGGGTTCGGGATGGCCGTTGGCCGCCCGCTCCTGCGCCAGCGAGGTGGGCTGGTCCGCAGTGAGGTATTCCAGCCAGTCAGCCGCCTCCTGGACCGTGCCCGAGCCGACATTGACCGACAGGAAGACCTCGGCCCCGATCTGGTCGGCGAAATCCATGAACTCATGCGTGCCGAAGCTGTTGGGCTCGATCACATTGCCCCAGCTGGCGTTCAGCCGGTGGCGGCGCTCCGAGGCCGGGCCGATGCCGTCGCGCCAGTGGTACTCATCCGCGAAACAGCCGCCCGGCCAGCGGACGTTCGGCACCCGGATCGCCCTCAGGGCCGCCACGACATCGCTGCGGATGCCGCGGACATTGGGGATGGGCGAGTCCGGCCCCACCCAGACGCCGCCGTAGATGCCGGTGCCCAGATGCTCGGCGAACTGGCCGAAGATGTCGGGCTCGATCACCGGCCCGGCGGTTGTCGAGGCGACCTCGACCACGACCGGCGCGCGGTCGATCTGGGCCGCCGCCGATGAGGCCTGGGTGAAGGCCAGTACCGCCGTGACCGCGCCCACCACGCGCCACCCGATCGTCGATTGAGCCATTGGACTGTCCTCCCCCGTCGTTTTTTGTCGATCAGGCCCGGTTCGCAGGAAATTCCGGGCCAGCCTGCAAAGGAGATTGTCAGACAATTGAATGCCTGCCTATCTCCTCACGGTGACGTTGTTGCTGAGGGGTCGACCATGCGCCCGTTGAACCACCGCCCCGGCCGGCGGGCCCGGTGTCTCGCGATCCTGCTGGCGCTGGCGGCGGGACTGTTGCCCGCAGCCGCCGGAGCGCAGGCGGACCCGCTCGCCCCCACCGGTCGCTGGAGCGCGAACACCCGGGGTTCGGCGCCCGTTCCGCCGATGGGCTGGAACAGCTGGAACGCCTTCTACAGCGACATCGACGAGGAGAAGGTCATGGCGTCCGCGACCATCCTGGTCGACAGCGGGCTAGCCGCGCGCGGCTATCGCTATGTGAACATCGACGACGGCTGGTGGCTGCGGCGGCGCCAGCCGGACGGCCGTATGGTCATCCGGACCGACAAATTTCCCTCCGCCGCCACCGGTCCGGACGATCAGACCAGTTTTCGGCCCCTGACGGACCGGCTGCACGCCATGGGTCTGAGGGCCGGGATCTATTCCGACATCGGCCGCAACTCCTGCGGCCAGGTCTATACGCCCAACCTCGCGAACCAGCCGGAAGGCACGATCGCGGAACGCGAGGTCGGGCTCCACGGCCATGTCGACCAGGACATCCAGCTGTATTTCGCCGAATGGGGCTTCGACCTGATCAAGGTCGACGGCTGCGGCATCCGCGGCCTGTCGGCGGAGACCGACCATGTCCGCAGCGGCAACTACCGCGCGTTCCCACCCCTGATCGACATGAACGCCCTGGGCCGCACCGACATCGCCGCCGTGCAGGCCCTGTACGAGGACGTCGGCCACGCCCTGCACCGGCACAATCCTGATGGCGACTATCTGTTCTCGGTGTGCCTGTGGGGTTCGTCCAATGTCCGCGCCTGGGGCAAGAACATCGGCAATATCTCGCGCACCAGCGACGACATCACGCCACAGTGGACGCGGATGCTGACCAATCTGGACACGGTGTCTACCCGCGCCCTGTACGCCGGTCCGGACGCGTGGAACGACCCCGACATGCTGTTCGTGGGCTCGGGTGATTTCGATGCGGATCACATGACCGGGGCCCGCTCGCATTTTGCCCTCTGGGCCATCTTGAACGCGCCGCTGATCATCGGCTTCGATCTGCGCAAGGCGACCCCGGAACAGATCGCCCTGTTCGGCAACCCCGGCCTTGTCGCCCTGAACCAGGATCCCGCCGGGCATCAAGCGGTCCCGGCCTATCAGTCGGGAGACCTGCAGATCTTCGTCAAGACCCTGGCCGACGGCGACAAGGGCGTGGCGATCTTCAATCGCGGGCTCGCCCCGGTCGACGCCCAGCTGTCGGCCCGGCACCTGAAGTTCCGCGACGATGACGAGGTCATCCTGACGGATCTCTGGACGGGAGACCGGCAGACGTTCACCGGCGAGGTGCCTTTCCGGCTGGAGCCGCGGGAGACGCGCGTGTTCCGCGCGTCCGGCCAGAGGGTGCTGCCCGATGGCCTCTATGTCTCGGAGCAGCCCGGCGACGTGAACCCCGCCGAGGACGGGGTGAGGACGCCGCAGCACGATCCCGCCATCCACCGCGGGGTCATCGGCTGGCAGGGCACCCGCGGATCCGGGGAGCATCCCCAGTATGGCGGCTTCGGCGGGGCCCAGGCCGACCGCTCTCCCTTCGGCGAGCCGCTGCGCATCGCCGGCGTCCGCTTCGACACCGGCATCGGTGTCCTGGCGAACTCCCGCCTCGAGGTGCGCAATCGCGGCTTCGCCCGTTTCTCGGCCCGCGTGGGGATCGACGACAGCGCGGGCACGCGCGATCGACCGGTCACCTTCTTCCTCTACGGCGACGGGCGGCTTCTGGCGCGTTCGCAGCCGCAGCGCTTTGGCGCGGCCCCGCAGGCGATGACCGCCGACATCACCGGCGTCTCCATGGTCGAGATGGTCGTCAGGGCCGACGGCGAGCCCGGCGGCCCGCTTCCGGTCGTCTGGGGCGACGCCGCCCTGGTCCGCTGAGCGGCGGCACGGCGTCTCAGGGGCCGCGTTTGCGGACCGGCGGCGGCAAGGCCTCGTCCGCGGCCCGCCGTCTGCGACGCCGCCGCCAGCGCCGCCCGGTCGGCTGGCCGGCCAGATCCCAGGCCAGCAGCCCCAGCATGATGAGGATCACAAGCCCGGCCAGTATCAACATGGCGTTCGCCCCCGGTCGTCCTGACGCACCCTGCCCAGCACAACCCATGCTGCAGCGCACCATGGCTGCAACCCGATTTGACCGGCCGCGTTACGGCCAAGGTTCAGAATTCATCCGAGGGCTCACCATGACCATCCGCTTTCCGTCACTGCTGGCCGTATCGGCCGTCCTCGCCCTGTCCGGGGGCCTGATCGCCTGCACCGAAGCCGAGCAGGACCGGACCGCCGCCGAGGCCGATGCGGCAGGCGACAATGCAGAAGCCGCCACGGCTGAAGCCGGCGAGGAACTCCGCGAGGGGGCCGCCGCGGCGGGCGAGGTGATCGAATCCGGGGCCATGAAGGCCGCCCGGGCGGTGGAGGAAGGTGCCGGCAATCTGGCGACCCGTCTCGAGGCCGAACAGGCCGAGGCTGCCGCCGAGGGCCGTCCCGGTGCCGTCGATCCCGTCACCGACGAGCGTCAGTAGGGCTCAGGCCGGCTCGGCCAGAACAGCATTGATCAGGGCCCGCGCCTCGGCGCTGGCCCAGTCCGCCTCGCCAGAAAACGCGGCGCGGATCCGCCCCTGACGGTCCAGCAGGATCGTCTGGGGCATCTTGCCCTTGCCCGGAAATTCGAACGGCAACTGGAACCGCCGGTCGCCGTAGAAGGGCAAGGGATCGTGCACATCGATGAAACTGCGGGCGTCGGCGACCGCGTCGTCGCCCGTGTCCACATTGATCGGCAGCACGGCGAGGTCGCCATCGGGATAGGCGGCCGCGAGCGCCGCGATGGTCGGCATCTCGGTGCGGCAGGGCGCGCACCACATGGCCCACAGATTCACCAGCACAACCCGGCCCTGGAAGTCGGCGAACCGGACCTCGCCCCCCTCCCGGTCCTGGAACACATAGTCGGGTGCCGGCTCCAGTACCGCCGGCGTCTCCAGCGCAGCCAGACCGCCCACCGCAAAGCGCGCCAGTTCGCTGTTTTCGGCCCCGGCCGACGCGACGGCTTTGAAAGGGCCGGCCCGCATGGCGTATAGGGTCCCGACCGCGCCGCCGGCGATCACCGCCAGCGCCAGCGCCGCCCCGATCCAGACGCCCTTTTTCGAGCCGCTCATGCCCCACTCCCCTGCTCCGGCCCCGCCGGAGACCGCATCGCAGTCCGGCCAGACCCTATGGGGCGGACGCTTTTCCGCCAAGCCCGCCGACATCATGCAGGCCATCAATGTCTCGATCGGCGTCGATCAGCGCCTGTGGGCGCAGGACCTGCGCGGCTCGCGGGCCCATTGCCGCATGCTGATCGACCGCCAGATCGTCAGCGAGACAGACGGTCACGCCATCCTCGGCGGCCTCGACCAGATTCAGGCCGAGATCGAGGCCGGGACCTTTCCGTTTCGCGATGAATACGAAGACATCCACCTGAATGTGGAGGCCCGGCTGTCGGAGCTGATCGGCGAGCCCTCGGGCCGCCTGCATACGGCGCGCAGTCGCAACGACCAGGTGGCGGTCGATTTCCGCCTCTGGGTCCGTGACGCCTGCGACCGGTCGGTGGCGCAGCTTCAGGCGCTGCAGCGGGCCCTGCTGGCCCGGGCCGAACAGCATGCCGGCGATCTGATGCCCGGCTTCACCCATCTGCAGACCGCCCAGCCGGTGACCCTCGGTCATCACCTGATGGCCTATGTCGAGATGTTCGGCCGGGACGCCTCCCGCTTCGCCGACGCCCGGGCCCGGATGAACGAGAGCCCGCTGGGGGCTGCGGCCCTCGCCGGCTCTCCCTTCCCGATCGACCGCCACGCCACGGCGGCGGCCCTCGGTTTCGACCGCCCCATGGGCAACAGTCTGGACGCCGTGTCCGATCGCGATTTTGCGCTGGAAACCCTCGCTGCCGCCTCGATCTGCGCCGGCCACCTGTCGCGCCTCGCCGAGGAGATCGTGGTCTGGATGACACCGATGTTCGGCTTTGCCTCCCTGCCCGACGACCTGACCACCGGCTCCTCGATCATGCCGCAGAAGCGCAATCCCGATGCCGCCGAACTGGTCAGGGCCAAGACCGGGCGGATCCTCGGCTCGTTCGTGGCCCTGTCGACCGTGATGAAGGGCCTGCCGCTGGCCTATTCCAAGGACATGCAGGAGGACAAGCCGCCGGTGTTCGAGGCCATGGACGCCCTGGATCTGGCCTTGACCGCCATGACGGCCATGGTCGCGGCCCTGCGGCCGGACACGACCCGCATGGCCGAGGCCGCCGGCTGGGGCTTCTCCACCGCCACCGATCTGGCCGACTGGTTGGTGCGCGAGGCCGACCTGCCGTTCCGTCAGGCCCACCATGTCACGGGGGCGGCAGTGAAGCGGGCCGAGGCGCTGGGCGTGGGTCTGGCGCAACTGCCGCTGGCCGAATTGCAGGCCCTGCATCCCGACGTCACCGAAGCGGTTTACAAGGTGCTCACCCCTGAGGCTTCCTGCGCCAGCCGCCAGAGCTTCGGGGGCACCGCGCCGGAACAGGTCCGGGCGCGTATCGCCGACTGGAAGACGCGTCTCGCGTAAAGGATTTCGCCATGACCAGACTGCCCGCCCTCGGCACCCTCGCCCTGATCGCGCTCCTCGCCGCCGCCTGCGGGCGTATGGCCGATCTGGACTCCCCGGCCCCGCGGGAGACCGAGCGCGCGCCCCGCGACGCCCGTGCCCCCAACCTGCCGGATCCGGCCACGATCAACCGTCCATCCAGCCAGATGCCGATCGACGGCGGCCCGTCCAACCCCATCGGCGGCACCGCCGCGGGCCGGGAGCCGCAGTAGGCCTTGGATCATTTTGAATTTCGCGACCGCGAGCTGCACGCCGAGGGCGTGCGCCTGTCCGCCATCGCCGCCGAGCTTGGCACGCCGGTCTATGTCTATTCCACCGCAACGCTGACGCGGCACTACGGCGTGCTGCGCGACGCCGTCGCCGCCCATCCGCGCGCCTTCGGGGACGCCCTGATCGCCTTTGCGGTCAAGGCCAACGCCAACCTGTCGGTGCTGGCCACCCTCGCCCGCCTCGGCTGCGGCGCGGACACGGTCTCGGAGGGCGAGATCCGCCGCGCGCTGAAGGCGGGCGTCCCGGCGAAGAAGATCATCTTCTCGGGCGTCGGAAAGACCAACGCCGAACTGGCCTTCGCCCTCGACGCCGGTGTCCGCCAGATCAACGTCGAGAGCCCGGCCGAGCTGGACCGGCTGATCGTGGTCGCGGCGGATCAGGGCGCCCGTCCCGACATCGCCATCCGGGTCAATCCGAAGATCGGCGCGGGCGGCCACGCCAAGATCACCACCGGCGGCGAGGGCGACAAGTTCGGCGTTCCGCCCGACGAGGCCATGGCCCTGTACGCCCGCGCCGCCGCCAGTCCCCATCTGAACCCCGTGGGCCTGGCCTGCCACATCGGCAGCCAGATCACCGACCTGGCCCCGCTGGAGGCCGCCTTCCGCCTGCTGGCCGACATGACCCGGACGCTTCGCGCTGACGGCCTGTCCGTGACCCGGCTGGATCTGGGCGGCGGGCTGGGCGTGCCCTATGCCGGCGGAGCCCGGACGGCGTCCCCGAGCGAGTATGCCGACATGGCCGCCGGGGTGCTGGAGGGGCTGGAGGTCGAGGCCGCGTTCGAGCCCGGGCGGCTGCTGGCCGCCAATGCGGGGGTCCTGCTCAGCCGGGTGATCCAGATCACCGAACGCGCGGACGGCCGTCGCTTCGTCGTGCTGGACGCGGCCATGAACGATCTGCTCCGGCCCGCCCTCTACGACGCCTTCCACGAGGTGAAGGCCGTGGTGCCCCGTGCGGGTGCAGAGGTCGCCTGTGACGTGGTCGGCCCGGTCTGCGAGACCGGCGACACCTTCGCCCGCGGGCGGATGCTGCCCCCGCTGGAAGCCGGCGACCTCGTCGTGTTCACGGGTGCGGGGGCTTATGGGGCGGTGATGTCCAGCGAATACAACACCCGCCCGCTGGTGGCTGAAGTGCTGGTGGACGGCGACCGCCGGGCTGTCGTGCGCCCACGCCCGACCTATGACGCGATGCTGGCGCGCGAGCCGATGGCAGGCTGGCTCTAGGCGCGCCGCCCAGGCCATCGGCGCGCAAGGGGAAGAAAACCGGCGCACCGGGTTGATCCGCGGCCGCTGCCGTGCACTTCACCCGCCCATGAAGAAGCCCAACAAGCCCGCCCTGCTCACGATCCGCAACGCCAAGCTCGGCGATGTCGACGGCATCTCGGTACTGGTCGCCAAGGTCTACAAGGACATGCCGGCCCTGACGCCGGGCATGCTGCGCGGCCAGATCGCGGCCTATCCCGACGGTCAGTTCGTCGTCGAATACGACGGCGAGCTGGTCGGCTACGCCGCCGGCTTCCGCATCGACGAGAAGACGGCGATGTCGCCCCACACCTGGACCCAGATCACGGGCGGGGGCTATGCGGCGCGCCATGACCCGACCGGCGACTGGTTCTACGGCATGGAGGTCTGCGTTGACCCGGACCGCCGCCGTCTGCGGATCGGCCAGCGCCTGTACGATGCCCGCCGCGACCTGTGCGAGGCCCAGAACCTGCGCGGCATCGTCTTCGGCGGCCGCATGCCGGGCCTCGGCCGGCGCAAGGCGGCCTGGCCCGACCCGCGCGAGTATCTGGACGCGGTCACGGCCCGGAAACTGAACGACCCGGTGATCGGCTTCCACATGCGCTCGGGTTTCGAGCCCATCGGCGTGCTGGAGAACTATCTGACCTCCGACACCGCCTCCATGGGCCACGCCGCCCATATGGTGTGGCGCAACCCCTACTATGCCGAGACCCACGGCCGCGGTGCCGCCTTTGCGGTCAAGGAGACGGTGCGCGTCGCCACCGTCCAGCTCCAGGCCCGCAAGGTCGCCAGTTTCGAGGAGTTCATCCACAACATCGAATATTTCGTCGATGTGACCTCGGACTATCGTTCGGACTTCGTGGTCTTCCCCGAGCTGTTCACCCTCCAGCTGCTGTCGCTGGAAAAGAAGAAACTGACCCCGGTCGAGTCGATCGAGGCCCTGACCCGCTACACGCCGCGCTTTGTCGAGGCCCTGTCCAAGATGGCGGTCGAGTACAATATCAACATCATCGGCGGCTCCCACCCGACCCGGACCGACGACGGTGACATCCAGAACGTCGCCTATGTCTTCCTGCGCGACGGCTCGGTGCATGAGCAGGAGAAGATCCACCCGACCCCCAACGAGCGCCACTGGTGGAACATCAAGGGCGGCGACCGCGTGCACGCCATCCCGACCGACTGCGGCCCGATCGGCGTGCTGATCTGCTACGATTCCGAGTTCCCGGAACTGGCCCGCCGGCTGGTGGACGAGGGGGCGCGGCTGCTGTTCGTGCCCTTCTGCACCGACAACCGGCAGGGCTATCTGCGGGTCCGCTACTGCTCCCAGGCCCGGGCCATCGAGAACCAGTGCTATGTCATCCTGTCGGGCAATGTCGGCAACCTGCCCAACGTCGAGAACATGGACGTCCAGTACGCCCAGTCCTGCATCCTGACCCCCTGCGACTTCCCGTTCGCGCGCGACGGCGTGGCGGCCGAGGCCAGCGAGAACGTCGAGACGGTCACCGTGGCCGATCTGGATCTGTCCGACCTGGCCTGGGCCAAGTCGCAGGGCACGGTGCGCAACCTGCGGGATCGCCGCTTCGACCTCTACAAGACCGTCTGGGCCGACGGGGGATGAACCTGCGGGCCCGGGGACGACAGACGGGGGCCCGGCGGCTGTGAACCCGGCCGAGCCGGCGGGCGCGGATCTGCCGGAGGCCCGGCCGCCGCACCTTGGACTGTTCGCCGTGTTCCTGCGCTTCCTGCGGTTCGGGGCGCTGGCCTTCGGCGGGCCGATCGCCCAGATCGCCATGATCCGCCGCGAACTGGTGGATCAGGAGCGCTGGATCGACAGCGCCCGGTTCAACCGGCTGCTGGCCGTGATGCAGGCCCTGCCGGGGCCCGAGGCCCACGAGCTGTGCGTGCATCTGGGCATCCGGGCCCGGGGGCGGATCGGCGGCGTCCTTGCCGGGCTCGGCTTCATGATCCCCGGTCTGGTCCTGATGCTGCTGGCGGCCTGGGCCTATACGACACTGGCGGGCCAGTCCCCACTGCTCGCCGCCGTCTTCGCCGGGGTCCAGGCGACCGTCCTCGCTGTCATCCTTCGGGCCGTGCAGGGCATCGGCCGGCATATCCTGGTCTCACCCCTGCTCTGGGCCGTCGCCGCGGCGGCGGCGGCGGCCACCCTCGTCGGGGTGAGTTTCTGGATCGTTCTGCCCGCCGCCGGTCTGGCCTGGGCGGCCGCCCGGTCAGGCCGCCGGGATCGTCTGATCCTGACCGGACTCGTCGCCGGGGCACTGGCGGTCCTGACCCGGTCCGTCCCCGCCGTGGTCGTGCCGGAGACGACGGCCGCCACCGCGACGACCCTCGCCCTGTTCCTCGCCGGGCTGAAGGGCGGTCTTTTCACCTTCGGTGGTGCCTATACCGCCATCCCGTTCGTGCGCGCCGACACGGTCGAGCGCGGCTGGCTCACGGATGCCGCCTTCCTCGACGGCGTCGGGGTGGCCAATATGCTGCCGGCGCCGCTGGTGATCTTCGCCACCTTCGCCGGCTGGATGAGCGGCGGCCTCGCCGGTGCGCTGGCGATCACGACGGGGATGTTCCTGCCCGCCTTCGCCTTTTCCCTCGTCTTCTACGAACGGCTCGAACAGGTGGTGGAGGACCGCCGGCTGCAGACCCTTCTCGCCGGGGTGGCGGCCGCTGTCGTCGGTCTTATCGCCGTGACGGTGGTTCAGCTGGGTGCGGCGGCATGGACGACGTCGCCCGATCCCCGGGTCAGCGCCGCGCTGTTCCTCCTCGCCCTGCTCACCGTCGAGCTCTGGAAAAGCCGGTTCACCGCGCCCGTGGTGCTAGCGGTCGGGGCCGCCGCCGGCGCGATCTGGTTCCGGTGAGCTCTGCGGCCCGTCGCTGCCGGCCCCAGCAGCTAGCCCAGAAACCGGTCCACGGCCGCGAGGAACCGGGTCGGCTGGTCGATCATGACCATGTGTTCCGCCCCCTCGATCCGCTCGAACCGGGCCGGGCTGCGCAGATTGCGGTAGGCCGCCTGGAACAGCGTATCCAGATGCGCGCGCGGTGAGCGGTCGTCCGGGCTCCAGCCATAGACGACGGTCACCGGGGCCACGATGTCGGGCAGGCGATTCCTCAGGTCGGTGGTCATGACCTCATACAGGCCCTGGGCGAGTACCTGGCGGTTTCCGCCCTGCCAGCCCAGCGAGCCGAACACGCTGTCGGCCGCCCCGCCCAGCTGCGCCCCCAGCGCATTGCCCTGGGTCCGCAACGCCTCGTCACCGAGGAACAGCAGGGCCTGATAGGCGATCCGGGCCAGGGGCTCGACATCGCCGACGGTCGCGCCGGGGCTGATCAGGGCGGGGAAGAAGGGCGTGGCGTCCACCACCATGACGCGGCCGGGAGCCCCGCCCCGCCGGTCGCGGCCGGCATCGGCGGCGGCCTGAAGTGCCACCAGTCCGCCCATGGAATGACCGATCACCGCCGGCCGCTCCAGCCCGGCCGCGCGGATATAGCGGCGCAGTTCGGCGGCGACCGGGGCGACCAGGGCCCCGCCCCCGTTGGCCCCGGCGGGCACGGGGCCGAACCCGCGGATCGAGACCAGATGGACGCGGTAACGATCGTCCAGCCGGTCGGCCGTCCGCGCCCAGACCTCGCCGGTCGAGGCCAGGCCGGGGATCAGGATGATGTCGGGTCCGCTGCCCCGGGTCTGCACCAGGACCCGGTCGGAGACGAAGGCGCGGCCGCCTTCCTGGGCGGAGACGACGGCCGGGACGACGGCGAATAGCAGGGTCAGGATCAGGGTGCGCAGCATGGTCTGACCCTGAACGCCGATCACGGCCATTGGGGGGCGCCGCGCGCACCCTCTTGATCTCTGGCGAGCGACGGCGCGACACTGTCAAACAACACCGTCTGGGGAGGCGACCGTGAAGACCAGCTCCATTTCGCTCGGGGGGACCGTGCTCGCGGCGCTCCTTGTCCTGGCCGGACCGGCCCCGGCCCAGGACGCTCCGCCGTCACCGCAGGACGAGGGCCTGGCCGCGCCGGACGCCATGACACCGCCCGCCGCAGCGGGCCCGCAGTGGCGGGTCTTTTCGCGCAGCGCCACCTCGGCCTTCCTGATCGACCTCGCCAGTGTGCGGCCCGAGGCCGACGGCATCGCAGTCAAGATCGCCCGGGTTCCGCTGGCGTCGCCAGCGGGAGACCTGACCCATGCCGTCGACGACTTCGCTGTGCGCTGCGCCGCCCGACAGTCCCGACTGACGGCCTCGACCGAGGCCTATGAGGATGGGGAACTGACAGGGTCCTTCGCCGCCGACGAGCCCTGGGGCGACATCCGTCCGGGCAGTTTCGACGAGGCGATCCACCAGATCGGGTGTGGTGAGGCGACGCCGTCCGGCGACCCCTTCGCCAGCGTGCGCGCCTTCATCGAGGCCGGCCGGCCCTGACGCCGGGCCAGGATCTAGACGTCGACCGCGGCGTCCAGCGCGTTCTCCTGGATGAACTCCCGCCGCGGCTCGACCACGTCTCCCATCAGCTTGGCGAACAGGTCGTCGGCGTCGTCGGCATGATCGACCTGCACCCGCAACAGGGTGCGGGCATTGGCGTCCAGCGTGGTCTCCCACAGCTGTTCCGGATTCATCTCGCCCAGACCCTTGTAGCGCTGGATGGCCAGACCCTTCTTGCCCGCCTCCAGCACGGCGTTCAGCAGGTCGATCGGCCCCCGGATGGTGGTGGACTTGTCCTTGCGCCGATAGGTGGCCGGGGCGTCGAACACCCCCTCGAAGGCGGTGGCCCTTTCCCCCAGCCGGCGCGCATCCATGGACCGGATCAGCGCCTCCTCCAGCACGATCGTCTCCTGTACGGCGCGGCGGCTGCGACCGAACACGACCGCCCCCTGTTCGCCCGGCGTGCCCGTCCAGGCTCCGTCGCCCTCCTCGGCATAGAGGTTCAGCCGCGCGGCCGCTGCCCCGGCCACGGCCGCAACCGACTCCGGGTCGGCGAACAGGCCGGCCAGGGCCGACTGTTCGATGGCGAAGGCCGGCGCGCGCTGGCTCAGCCGGTCGGCCAGGGCCTTGAACGCCTTGGCCTCGCGCACCAGCGCCTGCAGGTCCTGACCCGTGCGGCGCTCGCCGCCGGCCAGGTCCAGTTCGGCCTCGGACGATCCTTCCTCGATCAGATAGGAGTCCATCTCCGCCTGGTCTTTCAGATAGCGCGACTGCTTGCCCTTGGAGACCTTGTAGAGCGGCGGCTGGGCGATGAAGACATGGCCGCGCTCGATCAGCTCCGGCATCTGGCGATAGAAGAAGGTCAGCAGCAGGGTCCGGATATGCGCCCCGTCCACGTCGGCGTCGGCCATCAGGATGATCTTGTGATAGCGCAGCTTGTCGGCATCGAAATCGTCGCGCCCGATGCCCGTGCCCAGCGCCAGGATCAGGGTCCCGATCAGTTCGGACGACAGCATCCGGTCGAACCGCGCCCGCTCGACGTTCAGGATCTTTCCGCGCAGGGGCAGGACGGCCTGGTTCTCGCGGTTGCGCGCCTGTTTGGCCGAGCCGCCGGCGGAATCACCCTCGACGATGAACAGTTCGGACTTGGCCGGATCGCGCTCTTGGCAGTCAGCCAGCTTGCCGGGCAGGGAGCTGATTTCCAGCGCCGACTTGCGCCGGGTCAGGTCGCGCGCCTTGCGGGCCGCCTCGCGCGCCGAGGCCGCCTCGATGATCTTGGCGACGATCGCCTTGGCTTCCAGCGGATGTTCCTCGAACCATTGCGACAGCCCTTCGGAGCACAGCCCCTCGACCGCCGGCCGCACCTCTGACGAGACCAGCTTGTCCTTGGTCTGGGAGCTGAATTTCGGATCCGGCACCTTGACCGACAGCACGCAGGTCAGGCCCTCGCGCGCGTCCTCACCGGTGACCGAGACCTTCTCCTTCTTGCCCGCGCCCGAGCTCTCGATATAGGCGCCCATCACGCGGGTCAGGGACGCGCGGAAGGCCGACAGGTGGGTGCCGCCGTCCCGCTGGGGGATGTTGTTGGTGAAGCACAGCATGGTCTCGTGGTAGGAGTCGTTCCACCACAGGGCCAGATCGATCTCGATGTTCTCGCGTTTGCCGCGAATGACGATGACGTCCTTCAGGATCGGCGACTTGGACTTGTCCAGGTGGCGCACGAAGGCCTCGACCCCGCCCTCATAGTGCAGGATCTCCTCGAACGGCTCGACGCCGCGATGATCCTGCAGCTTGATCACCACGCCCGAGTTCAGGAAGGCCAGCTCACGCAGCCGGTGCTCCAGCGTCTTCAGGTCGAAATCGATATGGCTGAAGGTGGTGACCGACGGATAGAAGGTCAGCTGGGTGCCGGTCAGCACCTTGCCGTTGTCGCGCACCGGGGCCTCGCCGGTGACCCGCAGGGCCTCGACCGTGTCGCCGCGCTCGAACCGCATCTCGTGGCGCCGGCCGTTCCGGAAGATGACCAGTTTCAGCCAGTCCGACAGGGCGTTGACCACCGACACACCCACGCCGTGCAACCCGCCCGAGACCTTGTAGGAATTCTGGTCGAATTTCCCGCCGGCATGCAGCTGGGTCATGATGACCTCGGCCGCCGAGACGCCTTCACCCTCGTGGATGTCGACCGGGATGCCGCGGCCGTTGTCGGTCACGGTGACCGAGCCGTCGGCGTTCAGGATCACCTCGACCAGGTCGGCGTGACCGGCAAGGGCCTCATCGATGGCGTTGTCGACCACCTCATAGACCATGTGATGCAGGCCCGACCCGTCGTCGGTGTCGCCGATGTACATGCCCGGGCGTTTGCGGACAGCATCCAGACCCTTGAGAACCTTGATGGATTCCGCGCCGTAGGCGGCTTCTTCAGCCGTATCGGCGGTGCGTGCGGTCGGGGTCTGGTCGGTCATTCAGTCGTCCGGAGACGCGGAGGATACGGGCCGCGCCGCGCGCCACCCCGTCCGCAAAAAATGGTCTGTGTCCGGCCGACCGAGTCAGACCGTCCGGATGTCGCTTTATACAGGAATTTCGTGGCCGAAAGCGAGCGCTGCGACCGCTTTCACGCCTTGTTCGCTTGCAGCTGCGCCCCATATGTTGGGCCCACCCGGAATGAGACCCACCACCGACGCCCGGAGCGCCGATGCCGCACGCCGACAACCTGGTTTCCACTCTGGTTGCGGCCTTCGTGCTCGCCTTCGCCTTCGGCATGATCGCCCATCGGCTGAAGCTGTCGCCGCTGGTCGGCTATCTCGTCGCCGGGATCTTCGTTGGCCCCTATACGATCGGCTTTGTCGCCGACACGACCCTGGCCCCCCAGCTGGCCGAGATCGGCGTCATCCTGCTGATGTTCGGCGTCGGCCTGCATTTCTCGCCCGCCGACCTGATGAAGGTGCGCAAGGTCGCCATCCCCGGGGCCCTGGTCCAGATCGCCTCGGCCACGGCGCTCGGCTGGCTGCTGGGCCGGTTCGCGCTCGGCCTGCCCGACATCGAGGCCCTGCTGATGGGCTTTGCCCTGTCCGTCGCCTCCACCGTCGTGCTCATGCGCGCGCTCGAAGAGCGCCGGCAGAGCAAGGGCGAGGTCGGGCGGATCGCCGTCGGCTGGCTGATCGTCGAGGACCTGGTCATCGTGCTGGCCCTTGTCATGCTGCCCATGCTGGTGCTGCCGAACGGAGCCGTGATCGACCCCGGCGCGCTGGGGATCACCGTCGGCTGGACCCTTCTGAAAGTGGCGGCCTTTGTGCTCGCGATGCTGTTCGTCGGTGGCCGGGTCCTGCCCTGGGTGCTGGTGCGGATCGCCCATACCCGCTCGCGCGAGCTGTTCACCCTCGGGGTGCTGGCGATCGCGCTCGGCATCGCCTGGATCGCCTACCAGCTGTTCCACTCCTTCGCCTTGGGGGCCTTCCTCGCCGGGCTGGTGCTGAACGGCACGCCGCTGGGGCACAATGCGGCCGAGCGCTCCCTGCCGCTGCGGGACGCCTTCGCCGTCCTGTTCTTCGTCTCGGTCGGCATGCTGTTCGATCCGACCATCCTGGTGCGTGAGCCCCTGTCGGTGCTGGCGGTTCTCGCCATCGTCATCCTCGGCAAGACGCTCGCCGCCCTTGCCATCACCGGCCTGTTCCGGCTGGACCGCGGGGCCAGTCTGACGGTCGCCGCCAGCCTCGCCCAGGTGGGGGAGTTCTCCTTCATCCTGGCCGCGCTCGGCATGTCGCTGGGGGCCATGAGCCAGGGCACCCACGACCTGATCCTCGCCGCCGCCCTGCTGTCGATCTCGCTGAACCCGTTCCTGTTCCTGTTCATGGACCGGCTCGGGGCCAGACCGCCCGGGGCCCGGCCGGACAATGAGATCAATCCCGCGACGGCCTAACCGGCGTCCAGCCGCCCGCCCTCGACCCGCACGAAGGCGGCGCAGCCCCGCAGCGGCGCGAACAGCTCGGCCTCGGTGCCGGTCAGAAAGGCCTGCAGCCCCAGCGCCGTGATCTCCTCGAACAGGGCCGCGCGTCGGTTGGCGTCGAGGTGGGCCGGGGCCTCGTCCAGCAACAGCACCGGCGGGGCCGGGGTCGGGCCGCCCGCCGCCTTAAGCCGCCCGATCTGGGCCAGGATCAGGTTCAGGACCAGCGCCTTCTGCTCCCCGGAAGAGCCCTCGGCGGCCGGCCGGTTCTTCTCGCGGTGCAGCGCAGTCAGATCGGTGCGATGGGGCCCGAACAGCGAGCGCCCGGCGGCCGCATCCCGGGGCCGCACGCGCGCCATCCCCTCGCGGATCCCGGCTGCGAGCGTCGCCTCGTCCTGCCCCTCAGCGGCCCCGGACTCGGCCGCGCCGCTCAGGCCCAGATCGGCCTGGGGGAAGGGGCGTTCCGCCCGCGCATCGATCGCGGCCTGCAGCACCGCCAGCGCCCGCGCCCGCGCCGCTGCAGCCCGCGCCCCGGTCTCGCCCAGCCGGACCTCCAGCGCATCCAGCCACAGCGGATCCGCCTCGCGGCCCTCGGCCCCGTCGACCAGAAGCCGCAGCCGTTCCCGCAGCGCCTTTTCATACCCCGCGACCGCCGCCGCATGACCGGGGTCGGCGGCGAACACCAGCCGGTCGAAGAATTTCAGCCGCTCGGCCCGGGCGTCGGAGAACAGCCGGTCCTGTTCGGGCGTGGCCCAGACCGGCCGCAGATACTCCAGCAGCCGCCCCGGCTGCGCCGTCTCGCCCTCGATCCGCACCATCCGCCGCCCGGCCCCGGCGACCTGCACCCCGGTGCCCAGCCGCACCGGGTCGCCGTCCTCACCGGCCAGCGTCAGCGCCACAGCCCAGGCCCGGCCGCCGGCCTCGCCCGGCTCGCGCCGTCCCATCTCCTGCGCTGTCGCCCCGCGCAGCCCCTTGCCGGGCGTGAACAGGCTCAGCGCCTCCAGCAGATTGGTCTTCCCCGCCCCGTTCGGCCCATGCAGCACCACGGGCCCCGGGGCCACGGACAGCGTGGCGGCGGCATAGGACCGGAAGTCGGTGAGGGTGAGGGCGGTGATCAAGGCAGTGGCGAGTGACGAGTGGCGAGGCGTGGGCTTTCAGCCTGCCGGACGGCTGGAGACCGCACGGCATGGGATCCCGATGCGGTCTGTCGCCTCAGAATGAGATCACTCGCCACTCGCCACTAAAGACCCGCCACTTCATCAAACCCGCAGCGGCATCAGCACATACTGGACGCCCGGGTCGCCCGGATCGAGCACCAGGGTCGGGCTGGCCGGGTCGGCGAACAGGAAGGTGGCGTTCTCGCCGGTGATCTGGCCGGCGACGTCCAGCAGGTAGCGGGCGTTGAAGCCGATCTCGAAGGGAGCTTCGGAATAGCCGATCTCGACCTCCTCCACACCCTGCCCGGCCTCCATGTTGCGCACGGTCAGGGTGACGCGGTCCAGCTCAAAGGCCAGTTTCACCGACCGGCTCTTCTCGGCCGAGATGGTGGCGACCCGGTCGACAGCCGAGGCGAAGACGGCATTGTCGATGTCGGCCTGTTTGTCATTCCCCTTCGGGATGACGCGCATATAGTCGGGGAAGGCACCGTCGATGACCTTGGAGGTCAGGGAGGCCTGGCCGAACTCGAAGCGAATCTTCTGCGGGCTGACCTGGATCTCGACCGGGCCGGTGCCGTCCTCCAGCAGGCGGCGGACCTGGTCGATGGTCTTGCGCGGCACGATCACGCCGGGGCCGCCGGCGGCCCCTTCGGGGGCGGGAGTTTCAGCCAGGGCCAGCCGGTGACCATCCGTGGCCACGGCCCGCAGCAGGGGGATCCCGGCCTCGGCCACCGTGTGCAGATACAGGCCGTTCAGATAGTAGCGCGTCTCCTCGGTCGAGACCGCGAAGCGGGTCTTGTCGATCAGCCGCGCCAGATCCTCCTTCATCAGGGTGAAGCGCACGCCCGAGGTGTCGGTCGACATGACCGGGAAGTCGCCGGCCGGCAGGACCGGCAGGTTGAATTTCGACCGGCCCGCCTGGACCGTCAGCCGCGGATCGTCGCCGTTGTAGGTCAGGGCCACCTCGGCCCCGTCCGGCAGTTTGCGCACGATCTCGTACAGGGTGTGCGCCGGAGCCGTGATCTGCCCCTCGACCTGGACCGTGGCTTCGGCCTCGTCGACCATCTCCATATCGAGATCGGTGGCTGCAAAGCTCAGCTTGTCGCGCCCCGCGGACAACAGGACATTGGACAGGATCGGAATGGTGTTCCGGCGCTCGACCACGCTCTGCACATGCCCGAGGGCCTTCAGGAGCGCGGATCGTTCGATGGTCAGCTGCATGTCGTCTCAGGCGTCCGGGGCGAAGGCGGAATCGACCTTCGCGGCAACAGTGGCCGTGGACACTAAAGGATTGCCGGCGCGGGGCAACGGGGGGCTGCGCCTCCTCCCCATCGAAGATGGGGAGGGGGACCGCGAAGCGGTGGAAGGGTTCTGGAAGCCAGCACCGAATCCAGAACGAAGAGCCCCTCCGTCTCCTCGCTACGCTCGGATCCACCTCCCCATCGCTTCGCGACAGGGAGGAGACGCTTTCACCCCCGCAGCTTCCGCGTCAGGGCCTCGACGTCGCGGGCGATCTGGTCGTCCTGCGGCATCAGCTCCTCGATCTTGCGTACCCCGTGCAGGACGGTGGTGTGGTCGCGTCCGCCGAAGCGTCGGCCGATGTCGGGATAGGACCGGGTGGTATGCTGCTTGCACAGCCACATGGCGATCTGGCGCGGCCGGGCCACGGCGCGGGTGCGGCGCTCGCTGAGCAGGTCGGCCTGTTTCATGTTGAAATGTTCGGCCACCGTCTTCTGGATCTCGTCGACGGTGATCCGGCGCTCGGGCCCGCCGCGCAGGGCCGAGCCCAGAAGGGTCAGGGTCTCCTCCACCCCCAGCGAGGCCAGCCGCGGTCCGGCGGCGGCGGCCAGGGTGTTGACCGCCCCTTCCAGTTCGCGGACCGAGCCCGGCGTGCGATCGACCAGCTGTTCCAGCACCTCGCGCGGGGCCTCGCCCGACACCACGCCCATCCGGGCGAAGGAGGCGAGACGGTTCTGGGCCACGGCGATCTTCAGCGCCCGGTCGGCGGGCTCGACCGGGCAGGTCAGGCCGGCGGCCAGATGGCTGCGCAGGCGCGGCTCGACCTCGGTCAGGGCCATGGGCGGGCGGTCCGCCGACAGCACGATCCGCTTCCCGTCCTCGATCAGGGCCGTCAGGGTCGACAGCAGTTCCTCCTGGGTCGAGGCCTTACCGCCCACGAACTGGACGTCGTCCAGCAGCAGCATGTCGGCCGAGCGCAGGCTCTCCTTGAAGGCGGCGGTCGAGCGGTCCTGCATCGCCTTGACGAAGGTCGACAGGAACCGTTCGGCGGTCAGATAGACCACTTTCGCGTCGGGCCGCAGGCGCTGCGCCTCCCAGGCGATGGCGTTCAGCAGGTGGGTCTTGCCGTAGCCATAGGGGCCGCAGAAAAAGATCGGGTTGAAATGGCCGTCGGCCCAGGACGCCGTCTGGCGGGCGATAGCCAGGGCGAAGGCATTGCCCTGACCCTCAACGAAACTGTCGAAGGTCAGCCGCTCCTGCAGGCCGGCGGCGCGCACGGCACGGGCCCCGTCCATCACCGGAGGCACTGTCGGCGACACCGGTGTCTCGACCGCGGCCGCCGAAGGGACCGGGCCGTGCGTGGCCGAGGCCGGGGCGGCGGAGGCCACCTCGGCGCGACAGCGCACCTCCAGCCGGCGCGACAGGCCGTCCAGACCCAGCCACAGCTCGTTCAGACGTCGCAGGGCGTTCTTGCGCACCCAGTCGCGGGCATAGCCGGTGGGGGTCACGAGGATCAGCTGGCCGGCCCCGTCCATCCGCACCGCCGAGGGCGCGATATAGGAGCTGAACGGGCCTTCGCCGATCTCCGCCCGAAGCCTCACCGAGGCCTCGGTCCAGATCCGGTCCGGGTCCGTCATGTTCGCCAACGCCAAGCCCCCCATCGTCCGTTCACCCGCCTTGAAATCGCCTTGACCCCGGACCCTCATGGGCCCGGGCTGACGCCGGGGTCGGCCTGTTCAGGGACGCGTTCTCCTCTCCCCTGAAGCATGCGCTTTCAGGAGCGGGGGCGACCTCGCGGACAGACATCTCCCGCCGGCGCAGGGGTTTGCCCCTGCTCCGTCCTTCATCCGTGTGGGGATGGAAGTGCGTTAGAGCCCAAAACTTACGCCCGGCGCGGCATGGGTCAACGCTGATTCGAGGGGCTCTGGTGAACTAAATTGTTTGACTCCGCTAAAGGTAAATCCCGCTTGAGGAAATGCCGGTTTCGCCTGTTCGGCGAGCGCGGATTCGCCAGCGGACACTTATCCGCACACGGCGAAACGGCGAGTCAGCTTTTGCTGGCTCGCCGTTGATAACATTGATTTTCTATATGACAGAGGCGTGACCCGCCCCGGAAACCGCCGGCTGGAGGCCGCCGACTTTCGTCGATCAGGCGGCCGACATCTTCTTCAGCTGGGCGTGCAGACGCGAGACTTTTCGCGAACCCGTGTTCTTGTGAACCACGCCCTTGGTGACGGCGCGCATCAGCTCGGACTGGGCCTCGACGAAGGCGCCCTTGGCGGCCTCGGCGTCGCCGCCCGTCACGGCTTCCTGGAACCTGCGCAGGAAGGTGCGCACGCGGGTGCGGCGCGACTTGTTCACTTCGGTACGCGCGGCGATCTTGCGGATCGCTTTCTTGGCGCCGGGATTGTTGGCCATCGTCAAACCTATCAACGGAAACGCCGCGGACACCCCGTCCACGGCGCGGAAATCTTCAAGAGCGGGCGGCTATAGCGGAACGGGGTGCGGGGGTCAACGCGAGTCTGGGTGGAGCGGGTGATTGGTGGCTGGTGGCGGGTGGCTGGTGGCTGGTGGCTGGATCGAAGACGCCCTCCCCACTGTCGACACCAATCACCCGCCACCCGCCACCTACTTCCCTTTGAACACCGGCTTCCGCTTCTCGACGAAGGCCGCCATCCCCTCCTTCTGGTCCTCGAAGGCGAACAGGGAGTGGAACAGGCGGCGCTCGAACTGGACCCCTTGCGTCAGGGTCGTCTCGAGAGCGGCGTTGACCATCTCCTTGTTGGCCATGACCGCCAGAGGGCTCTGGGCCGCGATCCGCGCCGCAATCTTCCTCGTCTCGTCCATCAGGGTCTCATGCGCGAACACCCGCGACGCCAGCCCGGCGCGTTCCGCCTCGGCCGCATCCATCATCCGCGCCGTCAGCACCATGTCCATGGCCTTGGCCTTGCCGACCAGACGGGTCAGGCGCTGCGACCCGCCGATCCCGGGGGCCACGCCCAGATTGATCTCCGGCTGGCCGAATTTCGCCCGGTCCGAGGCCACGATGAAATCGCACAGCATGGCCAGCTCGCACCCGCCGCCGAGGGCGAAGCCGTTGACCGCCGCGATGATCGGCTTTCTGAACCGCGTGATCCGGTCGTGGCCGAGAGCGAAGAAATTGCCCGCGTACATCTGGGCATAGGTCTGGTCGGCCATCTCCTTGATGTCCGCCCCCGCCGCGAAGGCCTTGTCCCCCGACCCCGTCAGGATCAGGCAGCGGACGCTGTCGTCGTGTTCGACCGCATCCAGAAAGGCCGCCAGATCGGCGAACAGGGCCGAGTTCAGCGCATTCAGCGCCTCGGGCCGGTTCAGGGTCACCACCGCGTATCCATCGGCGTGCCGCTCGATCAGCAGGGTGGAATAGGTGTCGGCCATGGCAAGCTTCCGCGTTTCAGACTGGGGGGACTATCAAGCGATGAGGCGAAAAAACAGGGTCCATTGGGTCCACTGAGTCCATTGGGTCCACATCCTCGCCGCCGAAATCGCCGTCGGGGAAACAGTATGGAGCGACGATACGTCAGAATCGGTCGTGCTCACCCCTCCCACTGGAACACCTCGGTGATCTCCACCCCGAAGACCGCGGCGATGCGGAAGGCGGCCTCCAGACTGGGGGAGTATTTCCCCTGCTCCATGGCCACGATGGTCTGGCGCGTCATGCCGATCCGCAACGCCAGATCGGCCTGGGTCATCTCGCCGGCATGGAAGCGCAGTTCGCGGATCCGGTTCCGGATCGGGGGCGGGGCCTTCGTCACCGGCTGCGCCGCAACAGATACAGGGTGAAGCAGAACCGGGTCAGTTCGGACAGCACGACACAGGCGACCAGCAGATTGGCCAGCACCACCATGGCCGCCGGGCCGGTGAACAGGGCCTGCCGCGTCAGCCCGCTGATCCAGGCGGCCGAGGCGAGGCTGATGACCAGGACGATCAGCAGCGACATCGACACATGGCTGGCCTTGAACGCCGCCAGCATCTCGCGCTCGTCGCGGGTCTCGCGATCGACCTTCGGCGTGGTGAAGGTGGCCACCAGCGTCAGGACCACCTCGACCGCCGCGACCACGAACACCGCCCCGGCGAAGGCCAGTCCCGTGACCACGGCGAAGCGCGGATCCTCCATCCCGCCCCCCAGGATCCGGTCGACCAGCTGCTGGAAATACACCGCCCACACCCCGACCGTGGCGAAGACGCTGATCCACAGATGTTTCTCGCGAAACGACATCAAACCCTCCCGCCGCGACAGGCGGCGAGATCAGTGTCGAGTATGACCGACTTAATGTCCAGTATTTTTTACATTGAGTCCGGTTTTTCGGACATCTCTCACCGCTTCTGGCAGTTCGGGCACCAGAAGGTGGACCGGCCCCCCTGGACCACGCGTCGCACCACGCCGGTGCAACCCTCGCCCAGACAGGGTTGCCCCTCGCGGCCATAGACGTCGAACCGGTGCTGGAAATAGCCGGCGTGGCCGTCGGCCCCGGCGAAATCGCGCAGGGTCGAGCCGCCCGCCGCGATGGCGTCGCCCAGCACCTCGCGCACCACGACCGCCAGCCGCTCCAGCCGCGGCCGGCTGACCTTGCCCGCGGCGACGAGGGGCGAGATCCGCGCCCGGTACAGGGCCTCGCAGACATAGATGTTGCCCAGACCCGCCACGATCCTCTGGTCCAGCAGGCTGACCTTGATGCTTTGCTTTTTCCCGGCGAAGGCCTCGGCCAGATGGGCCCCGGAAAAGCCGTTGCCCAGCGGCTCGGGGCCCAGACCGGCGAACCATGGATGGGCCTCGACCTGATCGGTCGCGATCAACCCCATGAAACCGAAGCGGCGCGCATCGGCGAACCCGATCCGGGTCGCGGCCCCGTCCCGCAGGGCGCACAGGCTGAAGTGTTCATGCTTGCCGGCGATGGGGGCGGCCTCCTCGAACTCGCCCAGTTGTTCGCCGTCGACGGTGAACCGGCCGGTCATGCCCAGATGGGTCACCCAGGTCTCGCCGGTCGACAGGGCCGCCAGCAGATATTTGGCGCGCCGGTCGATCCGCTCGACCCCGGCCCCCTCCAGCCGTTCGACGAAGCGCTCGGGGAAGGGAAAGCGCAGGTCCGGGCGGTTCTGCCGCACCCGGCCCAGACGCGCGCCGACCAGCACCGGTTCAAGGCCCCGACGGACCGTCTCGACCTCGGGAAGCTCGGGCATGGCCCGCTGTAGCGCGGGGTGAAGCCGGGGTGAAGCCGGGCTGCGGCCGGACGGGCCGCGACCGATGCGGCGGCCACGGAGGGTTCGACACGGGACCGACGCCCGATCGACGCCGAACGGCATCTTTTCTGTGACGCCGGCGCCGCACGCCTGGGTCAGGACAGCACAGGGACGACTCGGTTTGGGGGAATCGATGACGGATCTTGCGAACACCGATGGCGGCCCCGCGCGGGGTCCCCGACGGCTTTCGCTCGCCCAGGGCCTGCGTCGGGGCGCGACCCGGCTCCGGCTGTCTCTGGCCGCGGGCCTCGGCGTGACCGACCCGCTGACCCTGGCCCTGGCCGCCACGGTCGCCCTGTCGCTCTATTTCATGGTCCTGCCGGGCGTCGACATGGCCGTCAGCGGCCTGTTCTTCAGCGCCGAGGGATTCGCCCTGTCGCAGGACCCGGGGCTGCGCGCCCTGCGCCAATCGTCCAGCGGGGTGCTGGGCCTGATGCTGCTCGGCCTGCTCGTCACGCTCGCCGTCGGCCTGTGGCGGGGCGGGGGCCGGCTGGATGGGTCGGCCCGGCGCGCCGGCGTCCTCGTGGCCGGTCTGGCGCTGGGTTCGGGGCTGCTGGTCAACGGCGTGCTGAAATCGATGTGGGGCCGCGCCCGGCCGGTGCAGGTCGAGGCCTTCGGCGGCGAGGCCGCCTTCACCCCCGCCTGGACCCTCAGCGACAACTGCCTGGACAACTGCTCGTTCGTCTCGGGCGAGGCGTCCTCGGCGGCCTGGATGGTGGCCGTGGTCGCCCTCATGGTGCCCCCCGCCTGGCGGCCATGGGCCCTGCCCGCCGTCCTGACCTACGCCGGGGCCCTGTCGCTCAACCGCCTGGCCTTCGGGGGTCATTTCCTATCGGATGTCCTGCTGTCGTGGACGCTGACCGCCCTCGTGCTGGCCGCCCTGTGCCGGCTGACCCTGACCTGCCCCCGCGCCGCCCGCCGGATCCGCCGGGCGCGGCGCGCCCGGACCGCCGTCGCCGGCTGATCTTGCCGCAGGCAACCGACGCCCGGCCGTGGTAAGGAGCGGGCCATGCCCACCTCGTCCGTCCGTCTCTGGCTCCTCACCCTGCTGGCCCTCGGCGTCTCGGCGGCGGCGACCTGGGGGCTGGGCCTGTTCTGGACCGCCATCGGCGGCGGCGACCTGCCGCTGCATGGCTGGATCGCCATGGGTCTGGGCATCACCGGCACGGTCGGCCTGACCTGGGGCCTGATGACCCTGGCCTTCAAATCCAACCGCGAAGGCTGGGACGAACGGGTCGACAACACCCTCGACCCCGGCCGCGACGAGCGGGACCGGTCCTAGGCGGCGGCCCGGACCCCCTCCAGCGCCGGCCATAGCAGGCCATCCGAGAGGGCCCGGACGACCGGCACGGCCACCGCGTCTCCCATCAGTTTCAGCGCCGCCGTCTCGCCGCGGGGGAGGTGGTAGCGGTCCGTCACCCCCATCAGCCGCGCCGCCTCGCGCCCGGTCAGCCGCCGCGCCCGGACCGCCCCGGCCTCGCACACGATCACATACTGGCGCGACGAGCCGCCCGCGGGCGTCCTCAGACAGCCGGCCAGACCGTCCAGCCGCAGCTCCAGCCGCTGGACCCTGCCGCCCGCCTCGACCCGCACCCGCCGGAAGGCCGCCGCCACCCGCCGCTCGCCCGACGCCTGCGCCGCCTCCAGCCGGGCCCGGTGCAAGGGGGCCGTCAGGGCCAGCAGGGCGTCGGTCTGGTCCGGCGACAACCAGTCGACGGCCCCGTCCGGCTCCAGCAGCGCGGCCAGATCGAGGTTCCGGCGCGGTGGCTCCGTCAGGGCCCACCACGCCCAGTTGGCCTTGATCGCGTCCGGCAGCCGGGCCACGGCGGCCACCAGCCGGGGCGTATGGAACGGCCCCTCAGGCCCGCCGCGCTCCGCCCCCCCGACCCCGCGCAGGCCCACGATGAACAGACGCGGCCGCGACTGGGGCAGCCACAGGGCCGCGTCCATCTCCAGCGCCCCGACGCGGTAGCCCGCCGCGACCAGAGCCGAACAGACCGCGTTGAAATCCGCGCCGCCGCCCGAGCTCAGCAGCCCCGTGACATTCTCGATCACGATCGCGGGCGGCCCCCGACCCTCGGCGTCCAATCCCTGCATCAGCCGCCAGAAGCCCCAGAAGGCCCCCGACCGGGCCCCCTCCAGCCCGGCCCGCGCGCCCGCCAGGCTGACGTCCTGACAGGGCGACGACGCCCAGGCCAGGGCCGGTCGTCCGGGCAGGTCGGCGGTGTCCAGCGCCCAGACGTCGCCTTCATGGAGCACGCCCGCATGATTGGCGCGCCAGCTCGCGGCCTTGGCGGGATCGATGTCATTGGCGAAAAGGGTGCGGAACCCGGCCAGCCCCAGCCCCGCCAGCCCGCCGCCGGCGAAGAACTCATAGAGCCCCGGGGCCTTAGGGTCGGTCGCGGCGCGGGCGGGGCGAATCGGCATGAGCCCCAGCATAGGCGCCCCCGCCGCGGGGAGCGACGGGCCCTTGACCGCCCGGCCGCGCGCTGCGCTTGTCGCACCCCATCGTCCCGGAGCCGTCCCCATGCGCGCCTGCGCCCTCGCCGCCCTGATCCTGACCCTGGCCGCCTGTTCCGAACCGGCCCCTCCGGCCGAGGCCCCCGCCCCGGTTGCGGCTCCCGTCGTGCTGGGCGGCGTCGATCTGAACCAGCCCGTCCGGGTGCTGGGCACCGAGCCCTTCTGGAGCGTGGAGATCACGCCCGCGACCCTGGTGCATTCGACGCCCGAGGACGCCGCCGCCCTGACGGCCGCCAACCCCGGCCCCACGGTCCAGGGCACTACGGCGGTCTATGCGGCCGCCCCGGACGGGCTGCCCTTCGTGGTCACCCTGATCGCCACCGAATGCTCCGACGGCATGAGCGACCGCGTCTATCCCCTGACCGCGCGCGTCGAGGTGGGTCCTGAGACCCTGAACGGCTGCGCCGCCTCCGTGGCCTTCCTCAACAGCACCCCGGCCCCCTGACCCCTAGCCGTCCCCCAGCATCGGTCCCACGCCGGGGACGCTGCGGACGGCCTCGCCCAACAGGTCGCGCCCGGTCGCGGCCCGCACCTGTTCGCGCGCGGCCGGCAGCAGCCGTTTCAGCTCGGCCTTGCCGACCGCGTGATCCTTGAGCCGCTCCAGCAAACCCATGGCCTCGGCCACGGCTGCGCCGGACACCCCGCCGGCGCTGGCCATGAGTCCGCCGAACAGACCCCGCCGCGGCCGCTCGGCCCCCTTTGAACGCGCCGCCTCCCCGGTCCCCGCCACGGCGGCATAGAGGGCGTCGCGCGCCTCCGCGGTGGCGTGCCGCTCCAGCAGCCCCAGCGCCCCGGTCAGGGCGGCCCGCGCCTGATCGACCGTCAGCCCCGCCTGCGTCGCTGCCCCCGTCACCACGTCCTCGAAATGCACCGGTCCGGCTCCTCAATCGGTTGAATCCGGCCCGTTTAACGGTTCCGGAACGTCGAGGGCTGCATAGGGGCTGGATGACCCAGCTGGAAGCGCCCGCCGACCTGCGTCCCCTCACCGCCCTGCGATTCATCGCGGCGATGTGGGTGGCCCTGTTCGCCTTCTGGCCCGATCTGGACGTCGCCTTCATGCCCGATCTGGTGGCCAAGGGCTATCTGGGGGTCGAGCTGTTCTTCGTCCTGTCGGGCTTCATCCTCAGCCATGTCTATCTGGCCGCCCACGGCGAGAAACGCTTCCGCTACGGGGCCTTCCTGTGGGCGCGGATCGCGCGGGTCTATCCGCTGCATCTGGCCACCCTGATCGGGGTCGGGGCGCTGGCCATGGGGGCCGTCGCCGCGGGCATGGCGATCAACGGCAATATCCTCAGCTGGGCCTCGCTGCCGGCCAATCTGCTCATGGTCCACGCCTGGGGCTTCGCGCCCGAGGCCGGCTGGAACCATCCGTCCTGGTCGATCTCGGCCGAATGGTTCGCCTATCTGGCCTTTCCCCTGTTCGCCGCCGTCGCCTGGAAGCTGCGCGATCGCCCCCTCGCCGCCGTCGCCGGGGCTGTTGTCCTGCTGGTCGGCCTCTATGCCGTCTTCGAGGCTGTGGCCGGCTTTCCCCTGACGCGGGCGACCATCGCCTGGGGCGCCCTCCGGATCGTCCCCTGTTTCGCCCTGGGCTGCGCCCTCTACCTGGTCCACAGACGCCACGCCCTGCCCCGGCCGGGCTGGATCGCGACCGGAGTGACCGCCGCCGTGCTTCTGGCCGCCTCGTTCCGCGCCCCGGACGCCCTGATCGTGCCCCTGTGCGGCGCGCTGATCCTCGCGCTGGCGGCCCTGCCCAACGCCCGCGCCGGCTGGCTGGCCTCGGGCCCCGCCGTCTATCTGGGGGAGATCAGCTATTCGGTCTATATGGTCGTCGTGCCGTGGAAACTGCTGGCCGTGAACGCCGCCTCGGCCCTCACCGGCGGCGGCGACAGGCTTCAACTCTTCGTGTGGCTGGCGGTCGTCCTGACCCTGCCGCTGGTGGCCGCGATCTCCTACCATCTGGTGGAATACCCCGCCCGCAAGGCCCTGCGGGGCGTGGCTGACCGGCGCGCCGCCCGCGCCCGGGCGCGGGCGGCCGATGCCCAACTCGCCTGAGACGGGTCTTCACCCTCCGCTAACGATCCTCTAGGAGGAGTGGGGGCGTAACAGTCGGAAACAATCCATCATGACGAAACGGATCACCGCCGCCCTGGTTGCCGCCTGTCTGGGATTTTTTGCCCTGACCCCCGCGACCGCCAAAGCCGACGATCCGTACTGGCAGTGCGTCACCTTCGCCCGCATGTTCTCGGGCATCAACATTTTCGGTGACGCCTGGACCTGGTGGAACCAGGCCGTGGACCGGTTCCGCACCGGCCGCGCGCCCGCCACCGGCTCGGTTCTGGTGTTCCGCCCCGAGGGCCGCATGAACCGCGGCCACGTGGCCGTCGTCTCCGACATCCTGACCGATCGCGTGATCCGCGTGACCCACGCCAACTGGGGCGGCAGCCGTGGCAAGGTCGAGGAGAACGTCACCGTGGTCGACGTCTCGGGCCAGAACGACTGGAGCCAGGTCAAGGTCTGGTACAATCCGATCCGCGACCTCGGTTCGACCGTCTATCCGACCTACGGTTTCATCTACAACAGCGCCCGCGCCGCCCAGGACGCCGGCCGCCAGATGGCCTCGGTCGCCGACGCCTCCGGCCAGCCCTGACCCGCGACTGACCCGCCCGGATGATCCGTCTCTATCGGTCGGGCGCGGGCAGCGCCGAAGCCGCCGACGTGGGTCCGGGCTGGGTCCTGACAGCGGACATTCTCTGGATTGATCTCGTCCGGCCGACCCGGGAAGAGGAAACCGCGGTCGAGGCGGCTCTGGGCCTCGGCCTCCCGACCCCCGAGGAGATGGCTGAACTGGAGGCGTCCAGCCGTCTGTATCGCCAGAACGGGGCCGTCTTTCTGATCGCCGACCTGATGCACCATGGCGACGAGGATCTGCCGGCCCTCGCCCCGACGACCTTCGTCATCACCGATGGCCCTCTGGTCACGATCCGCTATGTCGACCCCAAGCCCTTCTCCATGCTGGACGAGCGTCTGGAGCGCGAGCCCACCCTGTGCCGCTCGGGCAGCGAGATCTTCCTGACCCTGATGGAGGCGGTGATCGACCGGCTGTCCGACGTGCTGTCGGGCAACGCCGCCCATGTCGAGGCGATTTCGGGCCATGTCTTCGCCCAGCGAAAGACCGTCGGCTTCGACCGGCTGATTACCAGACTGGGCCGCGCCCACATGGCCAATGCCCGGATCGAGCAGAGCCTCTCGGGGCTTTCGCGCATCTTCGCCTTCCTGGGTCCCGATGACCGGTTCGAGAAGGACGTGGAGCACCGGGAGCATCTGCGGTCGCTGGGTCGTGACGCGGCTTCGTTGATCGGCCATGCCCAGTCGGTCGCCGCCGGAATCAATTTTCAGCTTTCGGCGGCGCTGGGCCTGATCAACATCGAACAGTCCTCGATCATCAAGATCTTCTCGGTCGCCTCGGTCTGCTTCCTGCCCCCGACGCTGATCGCCTCGGTCTACGGGATGAATTTCCGTCACATGCCCGAACTGGCCCAGCCGTGGGGATACCCCATGGCCGTCGCGGCGATGGTCTGCGCGGCGGTCCTGCCGCTGTTGTGGTTCCGGAAAAAGGGCTGGCTTTAGAAGCCGGTGGCTGGTGGCTCGTGGCTGGTGGCTGGTGGACCAGAAGATAGTCTTGGGTCTGCGGGCAACCCATGATCACCCGTCACCAATCACCAATCACCACTCCGGCTTGATCGACAGCTGGAAGGCCACCAGCCCCTCGGACACATCATTGTCGATGCCGCGGCCGCTGCGCAGACCCTCGGCCTCGATCTCGCGATAGACGATGCCGAACGACCCCTGCAGATCGCCCCGACGCAGGGCCACACCGATCGAGGCGTCGCCCAGGAAGACTCCGGAGTCGCGGCTAACGCCGGAGCGGGCATAATCGCCGTCGCGGTTGCGGGCGAAATTATAGCCGACCGCCGTGCCGGACCCGGCGGCGTACAGATACCAGCGGGCCCGCTCGCCAAAGGCGGCCGAGCCGTCAGGCACCATGTCGCCGAGATCGGAGCCGATCTTCAGCGTGGCTCCGGCCTCGGCCCGCCCGCCCCGGTCGCCCACGCCAATCCCGGCATGTGGCGTCAGGGAAACCTCCAGCCCGGACGCGGTATAGCCCCGGGCTACCGGCCAGCCCCGTGTATAGGTCAGATCATAACCGTCAGCGTCAAAGGCGGCCGCGTCCATCGGCGTCACCGGCAGCGGGGCCCCGTCGGATCGACGCAACAGGCCCCGCGTCGTCAGCCGCAGGCGGTCGGTGTGGCCCTCGCTCTCGGACCAGACGTCCCGGATTGTCGTCGCGGCGATTCCCGGCCCCGGGACCGTGGCTGCGAAATCAGACGTCGCGAAGCCGGGGGACGCCTCAATCGCCGGACCGAAGGCCTCACCGGCGGACACGCTGTATCCGGCCTGCTGGTTCAGTCGGGCGGTGATGCTGGACGCGGCGGGCTGTGTCGGGCCGGTCCACGCAGGGTCGGTCGCCGTCTCGTCGCCCCACGCCTGGGCGTTGGCCGACGCGGTCAGGACCGCCAGCACGACTACGCCCAGAACACTGGCCTCGAGACGGATCAACAGTCCCTCGCAATCCGCGAATGACCTTCAGCCTGCACCGAAACCGTGTCAGGTCCAACAGCGTTTTTGCGACACCTTGCTGACATAATCGGGGAACGCGAGTTCCGGCGGCGCAGTTCCCCAGCGGATCGACATCGGACGGTGCCGGGAGGGTCTCAGCCCCCGGCGACGACAAGCGCGTCGTCCAGTTCGCGGGCGCGCGCCGCGGCCGGCCGTTGCCCGATCCGGTCCGCATAGGCCCTGAAGGCGTCCCGGTCGGGCAGGGTTTTGAACATCAGGCCCCACTGGATCTGGCTGCCGACATAGACATCGGCCGCCGTGAACCGGTCGCCGCAGATATAGTCGCCCTGGCTGACGGCATGCTCCAGCGCATCGACCACATGATCAAAGGTGCCGTACCCCGCCATGGCCTGTTTGTCCTCGGGGGCCAGCAGGCCCAGGGACCGGGCGGTCACAGCCGCTTCGAGCGGACCCGCCGCGAAGAACATCCAGCGCAGATAGGTCCCGCGCATCGGCTCATCGATCGCCGGGGCCAGCCCCGCCTCCGGAAAGGCGTCGGCCAGCCAGGCGCAGATGGCCGCGCATTCCGTCACCACGGTCCCGCGGTGCTGGAGGGCCGGCACCTTGCCCATCGGATTGATAGCCAGATAGGCGGGGGCCTTCATCGTGGTGCCATAGTCCAGCACCTCGGTCCGGTACGGCTGGCCGACCTCTTCCAGCATCCAGCGAACGATCCGGCCGCGGGACATGGGATGGGTGTAAAAGACGATTCCGTCGCTCATCGTGCCCCCCTGAAGGGGGAGAACATAGCGGGAACGGTCAGCTCCGGCAACGTCTCTTTGTCACTGGCAGGCGAGGCACTCGTCGTAGTCGGTGCGCGCAGCCGAGAACAGATCGGGCTGGGCGGGATCCACCTCGACCTCGGCCTTGTCCTCAGCGCCCGCGAACGCCGCCCGCTGCACCGACTTGGAGCGCAGGTAATACAGCGACTTCACCCCCCGTTCCCAGGCCGACCAGTGCAGCATGTGCAGGTCCCATTTGTTCACATCACCGGGGATGAACAGGTTGATCGACTGGGCCTGGCAGATCTCGGGCGACCGGTCGGCCGACAGTTCGACGACCCAGCGCTGGTCCAGCTCGAAGGCCGTCTTGAAGATGCCCTTCTCGTCCTCGTTCAGCAGGTCGAGATGCTGGACGGAGCCCTCGTGCTCGAGGATGGACGACCAGACAGCGTCGCTGTTGGCACCCTTGGCCTCCAGCACCCGCTCCAGATAGGGGTTCTTGACCGCGAATGAGCCCGACAGGGTCTTGTGGGTATAGATGTTGGCCGGGATCGGCTCGATGCCGGCGCTCGTGCCACCGCAGATGATGCTGATCGAGGCGGTCGGGGCGATGGCCAGCTTGTGGCTGAACCGCTCCATGATGCCGCGCTCGGCCGCGTCCTCGCAGGCGCCCTTTTCCTCGGCCAGTTTGACGCTGGCCTTGTCGGCCTCGCGGCGCAGGTGTTTGAACAGCCGCATGTTCCACGACTTGGCCATGGCGCTTTCGAAGGCCACGCCCTGGGCCTGCAGGAAGGAGTGAAAACCCATCAGGCCCAGACCCACAGAGCGTTCGCGCCTGGCCGAATAGACGGCGGCGGCCATTTCCGGCGGGGCGCGGGTGATGAAATCTTCCAGCACATTGTCGAGGAACCGCATCACGTCCTCGATGAAGCGCGGCTCCTCGCGCCACTCCAGGAACATCTCGGCATTGACGCTGGACAGGCAGCAGACCGCCGTCCGGTCGATGCCGAGGTGGTCCGGGCCGGTGTGCAGCATGATCTCGCTGCACAGGTTGGACTGTTTGACCTTCAGCCCCAGCTCGCGCTGATGCTTCGGCATCTGGCGGTTCACCGTGTCCGAGAAGATCAGATAGGGCTCGCCGGTCTGCAGCCGGATCTCGAGGATCTTCTGCCACAGGCTGCGGGCATCGACCCGGCGGATCACCGCATTGTCCTTGGGCGACAGCAGGGCGAAGTCCGCGCCGGCCCGGACCGCCTCCATGAATTCGTCGGTGATGTTGATGCCGTGGTGCAGGTTCAGGGACTTGCGGTTGAAGTCGCCCGACGGCTTGCGGATCTCGAGGAACTCCTCGATCTCGGGATGGTGCACGTCCAGATAGACGGCGGCCGAGCCGCGCCGCAGGGACCCTTGCGAAATCGCCAGCGTCAGCGAGTCCATCACGCGGATGAAGGGGATGATGCCGCTGGTCTGGCCCGCGCCCTTGACCTTCTCGCCGATCGACCGGACGCCGCCCCAGTAGGTGCCGATGCCGCCGCCGTTCGAGGCCAGGGACACGTTCTCGTTCCAGACCCGCTGGATACCGTCCAGGCTGTCCTGCACCGAGTTCAGGAAGCAGGAGATCGGCAGGCCGCGGTTGGCCCCGCCGTTCGACAGCACCGGAGTCGAGGGCATGAACCACAGCTTCGACATGTAATCGTACACACGCTGGGCGTGGTCGTGGTCGTCGGCATAGGCCGTGGCCACCCGGGCGAACATGTCCTGGTAGCTCTCGCCGGCCAGCAGATAGCGGTCTTCCAGCGTCTTCTTGCCGAAATCGGTCAGCAGGTCGTCCCGGGTCCGGTCGAGGTCGAGGCTGCGCACCACCGTCAGATGGGGACGTTCACCCGCTGCCACCGCCGGGGCCGCCCCCGCCAGCGCTGCAAATTCAACCGTTTTCAAAGCTTCGCCGCCAGCCATAACCGTGTCGTCCTGAACCAAAAACGTCGGAAAACTCTCTGCGCCCTGACCACTGCATCTAGTGGCCGAAGCGCGCCCCGAACCCACATATGGGGCGCAGATGCCTAACGACCCGTCAACGGCTTGACGCGTGATTTCCATTTCGAATCGGTGCGGGATCAGCGATGACCTGTGCAAAAGCCGATGACGGCCCCGCGACACGATCCGCCCCGGGGGATCACGAAGCCGTGATTGCGCGGCCGTCGCGCCGCCCGCCGCCCGGGAGACCCGCGCGACGGCGATTGACCAATGCATTAACCCTCCTGTGTCACAGGGTCTCATCGGGTCGCGCGGGGAGACACGAATGAGAGGTCGCTGGCGGGTCTTCCGCCACGAGACAGGACAGGCGGCCGGACCCCCGGCATGGGCCTATGTCGCGCTGTTCTGCGCCAGCCTGGCGCTGGGCCTGTGGAGCGCGGGCAGATTCGACGCCGTGGTCATGTGGCCGGCCAACGGCGTGCTGCTCGCCGCCTTCCTGCAGCTGCATCGCCGCAAGGCCGTTCCCGTCCTCGCCGTCTGCCTCGCCCTCAATTTCGCGGCCAATGTCGTGCGCGGCGATCCGCTGCCGTTCCTGTGGCTCAATGCGGTGCTGAATTTCGGCCAGGTGATCCTCGCGGGGGTGATCGCCCGCCGGGTCTGCGGCGCGGCCCTCGACCTGCGGCGGCCCCGGCGTCTGTTTGCCTTCGCCAGTCTCGCGGTCACGCCGGCGGTCCTGCTGTGCACGGCCATCGCCGTCGGCGTCGCGGCGTCGTTCCGGGAGTATTCCCCCGCCTTCTATCTGTTCACCAGCCAGCGCTATTTCGCCATGGAGGCGCTGGGCCTGCTGACCGTCACCCCCATCCTGCTGCTGCTGGCGCGGCGGCACCGGTTCCGCGACGTCTCCGCCAGCAGCGGACCGCTTGAGGTGGGGGGACTGCTGGCCCTGCTGGCCGCCGTCACCGCGGGCGTCTTCGCCCAATCCAGCCTCCCCCTAATGTTCCTGGTCTTCCCGCCCCTGCTGCTGCTGGTGTTCCGGGCGTCACCGGCCATCTCGGCCATTGCGGTCCTTCTGGTGACCGCGATCGGCGGCTTCGCGACCCTGACCGGCCATGGCCCGGTCACACTGCAGCGGCTGACCGACGCCCCTGACCTGGCCGGGATCCCCGATGTCCTGCGCTACATGCAGGTCCTCTACGCCTTCGTCCTCACCGTCGTGATCACCGCCCTGCCGGTCAGCACCCTCGTCACCGAGCGCCGTCTGATGGTGGCCCGGCTGGAGGCCCGGACCCGGGCCGCCCAGGCCGCGCGGGTCCAGGCCGAGGCCGCCGACGCCGCCAAATCGCGCTTTCTGGCGCTGATGAGTCATGAGATGCGCACCCCGCTCCAGGCCGTGCTGGGCTATTCCGAAATCCTGTCGCGGCGCCCCACCCTGCCCGGCGACGCCCGGGCCCAGGTCGACGGGATCCAGACCTCGGGGGCCGCCCTGCTGACCCTCGTCGAGGATGTGCTCGAGATCTCGCGCGGCGACACGATCGCCTGTCTTGAGCCTGTCGATCTTGGCGGGCTGCTGGACCAGGCCTGCGCGGCCAGCCGCGAGGCCGCCTGCGCCAAGGGCCTGCCGTTGCGCACCGTCGTCCAGCCGGGTGCCGCCGCCCCGGTGCTCGCCGACCCCCGCCGGCTGCGCCAGATCCTGCACCGGCTCATCGCCAATGCCGTCAAATTCACCGCGCAGGGCGAGATCGTCGTCAGCGCCGCGCGCGAGGGCGACTGGACCGTGCTGCGCGTGGCCGACACCGGCCCCGGTGTGGATGCCGCCCTCGCGGTCAGCCTGTTCCAGCCCTTCGTCCAGGCCGACGACACCATCGGCCGGGCCCATGTCGGCGCCGGACTGGGGCTGTCGGTGGCGCGCCGTTTCGCCTGCAGCATGGGCGGCGACGTCCGGCTCGAGACCAGTTCGCCGCTGGGCTCGACCTTCATGGTCCGGCTGCCCCTGCCCCTGGCCCCCGAAGGAACGACCGCAGCCCCCGTCCTCACCGGCACGGAGGCGGGCGCTCCGCAGTCCACCGCGTCCGACCCGGGGCCGCAGCCCCCCACCGTGCTCATCGTGGACGACCATCCCGCCAACCGCGCGGTGGTGCGCCTGATGCTGGCCCCGCTGGGGTACGAGATCGCCGAGGCGACCGACGGGGACGAGGCGGTCGCCCTGGTCGACACAGCGGCCTTCGACCTGATCCTGATGGATGTCCGCATGCCGCGCATGGACGGCCTTGCCGCCACCCGGGCCATCCGGGCCCTGCCCGGCGAGGCGGGTCGCACCCCCATCCTCGCCGTCACGGCCGACGCCATGCCCGAGGACGCCGCCCGCTGCCTCGCCGCCGGCATGAACGGCCATCTGCCCAAGCCGATCACCCACGCCAGCCTGTTCGCCGCACTCGAGGCGATCGCCGCCGACGCCCCGTTCGACGACACCGACACGGCCGCGGCCGCCTAGACTACCCGCGTGGCAGGTCGCGCGCGAGGCTGGCGCTAACCGCCGTCAGCAAAAGCAGGGATCTCTTCAGCTCGGCGGGGGCGTCGCCGCGATCGCCCGCGATGTCGACCGTCACCTCTGCGGCGGTGTCCACGATATCCACGGCATCGGCCAGGGTCAGGACGCCGCGCGCGATCAGGCCGTGAATCAGGCTCTCGACCAGAAGCATCGCCGCCTCGCCATGGGCATCCGGTCCATGAGTCTGGCCGCTGCCCGTGTTGTCGTTGGCCTTGTCGAAAGACATCTCGAAGACTCCAACGGCGCAAACCGGGCCGAAGAACCGGAATCTCCGCCCACCAACAGGTCGCGGCCTGGGGAACCGTCGGGACTTTCTAGCACTTACATAAACTTGTGACTATAACTTTGATCAATATTATGGTTTGATCTCTCGTGGGATGATGCGCCATGGGCAATCGTTTCGTCGAAAAGCTGTGCGGCTTCACCCGCCTGTCCCCCGGCGAGATCAACGCCCTCACCGAAGCGACCGCCACAGCCCGCCCCTATCCGGCCAAACACGACCTGATCCGCGAGGGCGACCGGCCCGGCCCGCTGCTCGTCGTGCTGGAAGGCTGGGCCTGCCGCTACAAGATCCTGCCCAACGGCTCGCGCCAGATTCTGGCCTATATGATGCCGGGTGATTCCTGCGACCTGCACGCCGGGCTGCTCGCCGAAATGGACCACAGTATCCAGACCGTCACCGCCGCCGTGGTCGCCACCGTCGAGCGCGAGGCGATGGATGACCTGTTCGGGCAGTATCGCGGCATCGCCCGGGCCCTGTATCTCAGCCAACTGGTCGATGACGGCACGATGCGGGCCTGGATCACCAGCATGGGGCGGCGGGCCAGTATCGAGCGCGTCGCCCACCTCATGTGCGAACTGTATCTGCGGGCGCTGAACATCGGCCTGACGCTGGAGCCCCCGTTCGCCCTGCCCCTGTCCCAGGCCATGCTGGCTGACTCGCTCGGCATGACCCCGGTCCATTTGAACAGGGTGCTGAAGGAGCTTCGGGGCAGCGGAGCCATGACCCTGCGCCGGGGCAGTCTGATCATCGAGGACCCGGATCGCCTGATCCGGATCGCCGGGTTTGACGAAAACTATCTCCACCGGCGCATGCGTTCGGCCGAACCGGCGGGCTGAGGCATTCTGTCCTTCGGGGCCGGTCGTAAACCTATGTTCGATCGGTGCCGGCGCGTCCGTGTCATCGTCCGCCCTGTCGCCAGAACAGCGTGGCGGGAGGGCATCGGCAGCGCAAGCCGTCCGTCCCCGCCTGTCTTCACCGGGGGTGTGTCATGGAGTTTTTCTGCCTGATCGAGACCGAAGGGTGCCAGGTGCCCCATCTGGAGTATCTGCCGGTCGACTCGCTCGACGAAGCACGCGCGAAGGTCCGCCTTCTGATGCGCGAACACCGCCTGCCCGTGTCGGCCCGGATTTTCGCGGGAAACGAACGGCTGGACACCCTGATGCCATGCGGGACCTCGACCCGGCAGCGGGGCCCTTGGTCGTCCGTGATCCCGGACCGCTGCGGGCTTCACTCCGGCGACTGCCCCTTCCCCACGCCGCGCGTCGCACTGCGCCGGGGCGGCGGCTGTGGCCCCTGGCGGCAGCCGAAGACCGGACCGGGAGTCCGCCCCTCCAGCCGCAACGGCCTCTGAGACCCGACGCCCTCTCGACCCCGGCCCGATCCGCAATCCCACGCTGCACCTGGCCCCCCTGCGTTGATGCTCGCGCCCGAAAACGCCCTCCTTTTCAATACCCGTGCCGATTTATGCTCTCTGCGGCGTGCATGGCCCGGGGCCGGGCGCTCATGCGGCATGACCCCTGCCGAACCCCACCCCCGCCCCACCGCCGAACTCCGGGCCATGGCCCGCGCCGATTTCACCTCGGGCGTCAGCGCCGCCGTGGTTGCCAGAGATCCGGACCGAGGCCGTCAGTGACGATCCCGCGCTTGAGGAGGTCGATGAGGCCGAGTCGACCGCCCGCTTCGCCCTCCCGTTCAACCCCGAACCCCGCGCCCTGCGGCGTTTTGCCTTCCGCCGTGCCGCAGAGTCGGCGGCGGTCGATCGGCCGCAGGAAGCGGCGGCCTGGATGCGTCTGGTGCCGCTGGCCGACCGCTGCGACGAGCGGGTCGAGCGCGACGGCCAGCCCTTCCGCGACATCGACTCTATCCGCGCCGCCTCTCTGAAACGGGCCAGCGAGGCCTTCCCGGACGGTGAGGAGACGGATGCGGACACCCCGTCGCCCGAGCCAGAGTCACCCTGAGTCACCCTGAGTCACCCTGTTTTGAGTCACGATGACTCAAACGCTCCCCCGATTCACACAAGATGTTGAGGTTGGGGATCGTTAACCCTCTACCCGTAGCATCGCCTTCGATTTTGAGGTTTACTGCAGCCTCGCTCCCCGCCACCCCCGCACCGGTCCTTCGCCATGAACGCCCACGTCTCCATCACCCCCGCCCGCGCCGGCCTGCTGACCCCGTCGGCGGCCTACAAGCCGTTCCGCTATCCGTGGGCTTTCGACATGTGGAAGAAGCAGCAGCAGGTCCACTGGATGCCGGAGGAGGTGCCGCTGGGCGAGGACTGCAAGGACTGGGCGGCGAACCTGAACGACCGGGAGCGCAACCTGCTGACGCAGATCTTCCGCTTCTTCACCCAGTCGGACATCGAGGTCGCCGACAACTACATGGAAAAATACGGCCGGGTGTTCAAACCGACCGAGGTGAAGATGATGCTCTCATCCTTCGCCAATATGGAGACCATCCATATCGCGGCCTATGCGCTGCTGCTCGAGACCATCGGCATGCCCGAGAGCGAGTTCGGGGCCTTCATGGAATATGAGGCCATGCGCGACAAGCACAACTACATGGGCCAGTTCGGGGTCGAGACCGAGGCCGACATCGCCCGGACCCTGGCCATGTTCGGCGGCTTCACCGAGGGGCTGCAGCTGTTCGCCTCATTCGCCATGCTGATGAATTTCCCGCGCCAGAACAAGATGAAGGGCATGGGCCAGATCGTCAGCTGGTCGGTCCGTGACGAGAGCCTGCACTGCGACGGCATCATCAAGCTGTACCACGCCTTCAACAAGGAGACGGGCTGCGTCACCCCCGCCGTGGCCGACGACATCGTCGAATGCTGCCGCACTGTGGTCGGGCTGGAAGACAAGTTCATCGACCTGGCCTTCGAGGCCGGCGAGGTCCAGGGCATGACCCCCGAGGACATCAAACAATACATCCGCTTCATCGCCGACTGGCGCCTGCGCCAGCTGAAACTGCCCGAGCTGTACGGCATCAAGGAGAATCCCCTGCCCTGGCTGCAGTCCCTGCTGTCGGGCGTGGAGCACGCCAACTTCTTCGAGGCCCGCGCCACCGAATACTCCAAGGCCGCCACCACCGGCGCCTGGCACGGCGCCGACGGCGTCTGGGGCGAGTTCGACAAACTGATGGCCCGCCGCGACATGAGCATGGTCGCGGGGTAGGAAGGGTGATTGGTGGCTGGTGGCGAGTGGCGAGTGTTGGCCGGTAAACGGGTCTCTGTTCAGTCGGCACCGGCCGCCAGCGCATCAACCACTAACCACCAGCCACCAACCACTCTCCGTCCGCCACCGCCTCGCCCCCTCCGTCTCCTCGCCCAAGGGGGCTCGGATCCACCTCCCCATTCCTGCGGAACGGGGAGGAGAAGGTTGATCTAGATCCCCGCGTACCACTCATAGCCGCGGTCCGGCCAGTAACCGCCCCGGCCGCCCTCGATGTCGTCGAAACGCTCCACCGCCTCGATCCGGCGAATATATTTGGCGTGCTTGTAGCCCAGCTGGCGCTCGACCCGCAGCCGCAGCGGGGCTCCGTTGGGAACCCCCAGCACCTCGCCGTTCATGTCATAGGCCAGGATCGTCTGCGGGTGCCGGGCATCGACCAGATCGATGCTCTCATAGTAGCGCGGCCCGTCCTCGGTCTGGGTCAGGGCGTCGAAACAGTGGAAGACGATGTAGCGTGCCTCGGGCCTCAGCCCCGCCTCCTCCAGCAGGGTCTCCAGCCGCACCCCGGTCCACTGGCCGATGGCGGTCCAGCCCTCGACACAGTCGTGTTTGGTGATCTGGGTCCGGCTGGGGCGGGCCCGTAGCTCGGCCAGCGACAGGCTGAGCGGCCGCTCCACCAGCCCGCCCACCTCCAGCCGGTAGTCCGCGAACCCTCCGGCCTTCAGCGCCACATAGTCCGCCGCCGCCGGGTCGATCGAGCCGTTGGGCTTGAAAAAGGGCGAGATCAGCCGGGCATCGTATTCGGGGGCCAGGGCCTCGCGCGGGATCAGCAAACGCTGCGACCGGTAGGTCAGGGCCTCGGCCGAGACCCGAAGCCGCTCGCCCAGGGTCACGCCCCGCTCGCAGGCGGCCAGGGCCATCACCCCCGCGCCCGCCAGCGCCCGCCCCAGCCAGCTCCGCCGGTTCATCGCCCGTCCTCCTTCGGTTCGGACGGTTCGATCACGAACCAGCCGGTGACCATGGCCCGCATGTTGTTGAACAAGCCGGTCCAGATCACCAGCCCGACATGGATGACGATGAAGCCCACGATCAGGGCCCCCGAGATGAAATGCAGCGTCCGCGCCGACTGCCGTCCGCCCATGACATCCAGCAGGATCCCGCCCACGGCGTTGAAGCCCGGCGACATCGACAGGCCGGTGACCAGCATCATCGGCAGCACAATCAGGATCATCGCCACATAGGTCAGTTTCTGGATGACGTTGTAGGTCCGGGCCTCGTCGTCCCTGGGGAAGTGGAACCGGGCGTGTTCCTTCACCGACGGCCAGAAGCCCCTCAGCTCCGCGCCGCTCGGCCACAGGCGCCGGCCGAAGCGGCGGGTGAGAAAGCCATAGGCCAGATAGACCAGCCCGTTGATCACGAAGACCCAGGCGAAGAAGAAATGCCAGTGCCGCGCCTCGGCCAGGTTCCGGCCCTGCGGCAGCAGCAGCCAGTTCGGGATCGGCGGGATGTCCACCCAGTGATCACCGAAGCGGGTCGTGTGGCCCCAGTCCAGATGCGGATGCGCCAGCAGGATGTTCAGCCCGCTCATGATCAGGATGACGACGGCGATCACGTTCAGCCAGTGGCTGACCCGGACCAGCGGCGGGTGTCTGTAGGTGTCGGTCCGGCCGCCCGGCAGAGGCCGATCCGCCTGGCCGCCGGGGGCCTGTTCCGGCGGGACAGCGGCCGGCTCGATCGTCCTGTCGGTCATTCGCCCCCCTGTGTCCGCGCGGAGGGTCTCACGGAAGGCCCCGGGCGCGCAAACCGCCTCCCGACGGCTACGCCCGGAGACGCAGCGCAGTTACAGCCCGCCCGGCACGCCGCAGCGGCTCCGGTCGCCGGCGTTGCAGGCCCGGACATCGGCCTCCCACCGGGCCTGGGCGGCCGCGGCCTCCCGCAGCGCCGCCTCATGGTCCAGCCGCGCCTGCAGGGCCCGGGCGACCGCGCGCTCATGCTCGGCCCGCGCCGCCTCGAAGGCCGCCCGGTCGGCCTGCTCCTGGTTCTCGGCCAGCCGGTTGCGCTGGACGATCTCGTCGTTCAGCGCGCGCGTGACGCGCTGTTCCGCGGGGTCCTGCGCGACCTCACGGACCGGCTCTGGCCCGTCGGCCGGCGGTGGGCGGTCCAGAAGCCGTTCCACCGGATCTGCGGCGGCGGGCGGGCTCGTCTGCGCCCCGACCGGCCCGGTTGCCAGCACGAGTCCCGTCACGACCCCGACCAGGATCCCTGTTCGTCTCGTCGCCATCGGCGTGCCTCCTTCCGACATCAAGTACAGGGAACGGGGTTCGCTTCAAAAGGTGGCGCCACCGGGGCCGGGCGGGTTATCTGGAAACCGGACCCCTATCGCGAGCGCCGGCCAGATGATTCTTTCGACCACTTCCGGGGACTTCCCCATCCCGCCGGAGGTCGCCAGCCGGCTGCCACAGGTGCCGCCGGTGCCGGACCCGGACGCGCCCGGCTACCGCGAAAAGCGGCGCGCCTTCACCGACTGGCTGGACGCCTCGCCCGCCCACGCCATCGATTTCGAGCGGCTGCGGCGCTGGCATCTGGTCCAGGACGAACTGGCGGCCGCGGCGACCGCCGCCGGCCGCGACTATGTCGTCACCGAGGACGGCCTCGACTGACATCTGTCGGAGGGACTGGCGCACCCGAGAGGATTCGAACCTCTGACCCCTGCCTTCGGAGGGCAGTACTCTATCCAGCTGAGCTACGGGTGCGTCTGCGGCGAAACGCCGGACGACGGGGCTTACAGCAGGACCGCCGCCGCCTCAATCCCGAATACGCAGCCTGCCGACCCCGTCGGGCCGACGCCGTCGGCGCTTTTCCGGTTCCGGCCCGCCGGATCGTGATCTAGCCTGACGGGCCCAGACGATGGAGGTCCCCATGCGCGCCCTGATGCTCAGCCTGCTGCTTCTTGTCGGGGCCTGCGCCACCGCGCCGGCGCCCGCCGCGGACCCGTCCGGCGACACGCTCGACGCCATCGCCCGCGACTATGTCGCCCTGATCCTCGAGATCGGCGAGCGCGAGCCGGGCTATGTCGACGCCTACTACGGCCCGCCGGAATGGCAGGAGGCCGCCAAGGCCGACCCGCGCACCCTGCCCGCCCTGATCCAGGGGGCCGCCGGGCTGACCGAACGCCTCAACGCCATCCCGACCCGCGGCGCCGAACCGGCGATCGTGCAGCGCCGGGCCTATCTGCTGGCCCATGTCTCGGCGGCGGCGGCGCGGCTGCGCATGCTGTCGGGCGAGGAAATGGGCTTCGCCGACGAGGCCGAGGCCCTGTTCGGCATCCGGCCCGAACTGCGGCCGCTGGAAAGCTTCGACCCCGTTCTCGCCGAAATCGACGCCCGGCTGCCCGGCGACGGGTCCCTGACCGAGCGCGTCACGGCCTTCCGCGCCGACTATGTTATCCCGCGCGACAGGCTCCAGTTGGTGATGGACACCGCCATCGCCGAATGCCGCGCCCGCACCGTTCGCCATATCGCCCTGCCGGCCAACGAGCGGTTCACCCTCAGCTTCGTCGGCGACAAGCCCTGGTCGGGCTACAACTACTACCTCGGCGACGCCGCCAGCCGGATCGAGATCAACGCCGACCTGCCGATCTATACCGAGCGCGCCATCGATCTGGGCTGCCATGAGGCCTATCCCGGCCACCACGTCTACAACGCCCTGCTGGAGCAGACCTTTGTGCGCGAGCGCGGCTGGGTCGAAATGAGCGTCTATCCGCTGTTCTCGCCGATGTCGTTTGTGGCCGAGGGCAGCGCCAACTACGGCATCGACCTGGCCTTCCCGGGCGATGAGGCCACGGCCTATGAGCGCGATGTGCTGTTCCCGCTGGCGGGGCTCGACCCGGCCACGGCGGACAGGAAGGCGCAGCTGGCGGCCCTGACCCGGCGTCTGGCGCGGGCCGAATACACCATCGCCGACGACTGGCTGGCGGGGCGGATAGACCGCGACGAGGCGATCCGGCGGCTGATGAAATACACTCTCGCCGACGAGGCGCGGGCGACCCAGAGGCTGAGGTTCATCGACACCTATCGCAGCTACATCATCAACTACGGCCTCGGCCGCGACCTGGTCCAGGCCTGGGTGGAGCGTCAGGGGCCCGACCGCTGGGCGGCGATGGAGACCCTGCTGTCGAGCCAGATCCTGCCGGTGGACATTGCGGAGTAGCGACCTGGCTCGCCCTCCCCTCGGGAGCAGTTCGGCGCCGCGAAGCGGCGGCGGGGTGGGGCGGGAGAGCGCCGCCGCCTATTGTGCCAGCATGCCGCCGTCGATCTTGAACTCCGCCCCGGTCACGAATTTGCTCTCATCCGCCGCGAGATAGAGCACGCAGTACGCCACATCGTCGGGCTCGCCGATCCGTTTCATCGGGATGCCCCGGGTCAGGCGTTCGTGCGCCTTCTTCTCGTCCCCGCCGGCCATGGCGATGAAGGGATCCAGGATCGGCGTCTTGATGAAGACCGGATGCACCGAGTTGCAGCGCACGTTCCAGTCGTTCTTGGCGGCCTCGAGCGCGATGGTCTTGGTGTACATCCACACCGCCGCCTTGGTGGCGTTATAGGCCCCCATACCGGGCGCGGCGGCCAGACCCGCGACCGAGGAGATATTGATGATCGAGGCCGGCGCCGCCTCGCGCAGGGGCTTCATGGCGTGTTTGCAGCCCAGCATGACGCTCTCGATATTGATCGCCTGCACCCGCCGCCAGTTTTCCAGCGTGTCGGTCTCGACGAACTTCAGATCGCCGCCGATGCCGGCGTTGTTCACCAGGATCGACAGCGATCCCATGTCGGATACGGCCGCGCCGATCACATCGATCCAGGCCTGTTCGTCCGTGACGTCGTGGGCATGGGCGAAGGCGGCTCCGGGGATTTCGGCATTGATGTCGGCCGCCAGAGCCTGCACGCCGGCGAGGTTGACGTCGGTCAGGGCGACCCTCGCCCCCTCGCGCGCCAGCATCCACGCCATGGCCTGACCCAGCCCTCCCGCAGCCCCGGTGATCAGGGCGGTCTTGCCCGCGACGCGGCCTGGCTTGCCCATGGTCATTTCCCCTCCAGCGATGCTGCGGCGGCGTCGATGAAGCGCGCCAGTTCAACGTCCAGGCCGGTCACCCCGCCGGCGTCATGGGTGGTCAGCAGGATCTCGACCCGATTGTAGACATTGGACCATTCGGGATGGTGCTCCATCGTCTCGGCCTTCAGAGCGACCCGGGTCATGAAGGCGAAGGCCGTATTGAAATCGGCAAATTGAAAGGTCCGGACCAGGGCGGGGCGGTCGCCGGCGGCGACGGCCCAGCCGGTCAGTGAGCCGGTGGCGTTGGCAGGGTCGATCAGGGTCTGGGTCATCCGACCCGCCTAGCCCGCGGACCGGCCGCCGACAAGGGCACCCGCCGGAAGGCGGAACACGCCGCCAAGCTGGCGCGTTGCAAGCGTCGCCGTGAACGGCAGGAGAAGGACCATGGACAATCTGTGGGTGGCGTCGCTGGATGCTGTCGACCGGAACCGACTGGAGCCGCATCTGAACGAGAGGCCCTTCGCCCAGGGTCAGATGCTCTACGATGCGGGAGAAGCGGTCGACGAGGTCTGGTTTCCGCTGAGCGGGGTGGTCTCGCTGATGACCGTGCTGCCTGAGGAGCGGATGGTGGAGACCGCCGCCATAGGCCGCGAGGGGTTGGTGGGGGTGACCTGCGGGCCGATGAATGCCCGCGCCTCCAGCCGCGCGATCGCCCAGATCGAGGGCTCCGCGGCCTGCTGTCCCGCCGACGTATTTTCAGAGCTCCTCGCTGAGAGCGAAGCCATGCGCTCGGCCCTCGCGAAATTCACCGAGGGCCTGTTCGCCCAGGTCCAGCAGACGGCCGCCTGTAATGCCCAGCACCGGCTGGACGAGCGTCTCGCCCGATGGCTGCTGACCCTGCACGATCGTGCGCAATGCGATCGCTTTTCCCTGACCCAGGCCGATATCGCCGGCATGCTCGGCGTACGCCGCGCCACCGTGTCCGAGGTCGGGGCGGAACTGGAGGGGCGGCATCTGATCCGACGTGGGCGGGGCTGGGTTGAGGTGCTGGACCGCGCGGCCCTCGAGCACGCGGCGTGCGGCTGCTATGCCTCCATGCGGGCGGTCCTGAAGGATCTGGGAACCCCGCGGCCCAATGCGAAGGTCGCCGCCTGATCACCGAAACAGGCGCGACCCCGACGCCCGGTGACGCGGCCCCGCGCGCACGCTAGACCGCCACAATGACGCATCCAGATCCAGCCGCGCCTGACGCGCCCCCGGGACCGACCTCACCCTTCGGTTTCCGTGACGTGGACGCCCGGGAAAAGGTGAAGATGGTGCGGGGCGTGTTCGACAGCGTCGCCTCCAGCTACGACCTCATGAACGATCTGATGAGCGGTGGTGTCCATCGCCTCTGGAAGGACGCCGCCGCCGCGCGCCTGAATCCGCGCCCGGGCGAGACCATCCTCGATGTGGCCGGCGGGACGGGCGACATGGCGCGACGCTATGCGAAGATGGCCCGCCGCGCCCAGGACCGGCGGGGCGGGGACGACGCCTCGGTCATCGTGCTCGACTACAATGCCGAGATGATCCTCGCGGGCGTGGACAAGGGCGGCGAGCCCGAGATGAGCTGGACCGTCGGGGACGCCATGGCCCTGCCGCTGCCCGACGCCTCGGTGGACGCCTATTCGATCAGTTTCGGTATCCGCAACGTGTCGGACATCGCCGGGGCCCTGAGGGAGGCCCGCCGGGTGGTGAAGCCGGGCGGCCGCTTTCTCTGCCTCGAATTCTCGCGCCCGCCGGCCGAGGCGGTGCGCAGGGCCTATGACGCCTGGTCCTTCCACGCCATTCCCCGGATCGGCGGCTGGGTCGCGAAGGATCGCGACAGCTACCAGTATCTGGTCGAGAGCATCCGCCGCTTCCCCGACCAGGCGACGTTCAAGGCCATGATCGAGGACGCCGGTTTCAGCCGGGTGACGGTGACCAACCTGTCCGGCGGCGTCGCGGCGCTTCATTTCGGGTGGGCGATCTGACCGTCCAGGCCTCATACCGCGTCGCCCCCGCTGCGCCGCCGGCCGTTCCGGTGCGCGATCCCCTGGGCGCGACCTGGCGACTGCTTCGCTGGGGGGCTGCGCTGGCCCGTCACGACGCCCTGCTGCCCCGCGAGATCACACCGCTCCTGCCCGCCTGGGTCCGTCCGGTGGCCCATTTCGTCCACCTGTTTGCCGGTCAGGACGGCCGCAATGGTCGTCCGGGCCAGCGTCTGGGACGCGCCTTCGAAACCCTTGGCCCCGTGGCCGTCAAGCTGGGCCAGGTCATGGCCACCCGCGCCGACATCTTCGGCATCGAGTTCGCCCGCGATCTGGGCCGGCTGAAGGACAAATTGCCCCCCTTCCCCACCGAGCAGGCCCGGCGGGAGGTCGAACGCTCCATCGGCCGGCCGGTGGAGAGCCTGTTCACCGATTTCGGCGACCCGATCGGGGCCGCCTCCCTGGCCCAGGCCCATCCGGCCTTTCTGGCGGACGGACGCAAGGTCGCGGTCAAGGTGCTGCGCCCCGGTGTCGAGCGACGCGTGGTCAAGGGGCTGGACGCCATGCGGCTGGCCGCCGGTCTTGTGCACCGCCTTGTCCCGCTGTCCCGCCGGCTGGAGCCCCGCGCCTTCGTCGAGACCGTGGCGCGGTCCATGTATCTGGAACTGGACATGCGGCTGGAAGCGGCCGCCGCGTCGGAACTGCACGACATCATGGAGAAGGCCCGCGCCGACGGGGCCCATATGTCGGCGCCCAGGGTGGTCTGGGACGGGGTCGGCAAGCGGGTCCTGACGCTGGAATGGGCGACCGGCCTGCCCATGACCGATCCCCTCGCCATCGAACAGCCGGGCATGGACATCAACGCCTTGGCCGACAATGTCGTGCGCGCCTTCCTGGTCCAGGCGCTCGACCACGGGACCTTCCATGCCGACCTGCATGAGGGCAATCTGTTCGCCTATGCGCCGGCCGAGCTGACCGCCGTCGATTTCGGCATCATCGGCAGGCTGGGGGACGGCGAGCGGCGGTACCTGGCCGAGATCCTGTGGGGCTTCCTGACCCGGGACTACCCGCGGATTGCCCGGGTGCATTTCGAGGCCGGCTATGTGCCGCCGCACCACTCCGTCGAGGCCTTCGCCCAGGCGTTGCGGGCGGTGGGTGAACCGGTCATCGGCCGGGCTGCGTCACAGGTGTCGATGGGGCGTCTGCTGGGGCAACTGTTCGAGATCACTGCCCTGTTCGACATGCATCTGCGGCCCGAGCTGATCCTGCTGCAGAAGACCATGGTCTCGGTGGAAGGCGTGGCGCGACGGCTGAATCCCGATCACGACCTGTGGTCCGCGGCCCAGCCCGTGGTGGAACGCTGGATCACCCGCGAACTGGGCCCTCGCGCCCAGATCCGGGACGGCGTGCGCGAACTGGTGTCCGGGGCCCGCGCCCTGTCGCGGCTGGTACAGGACCCGCCGCGGCCCGAGACCGTGGTGATCGAACGGGTCCGGACCCCGGTCTGGCTGGCCGCCGGGGTCGTCGCTGCCGCGGCCATGTCGGCCGCCGCCCTGCTTCTGTCGCTTTGGTCGCGGATGGTGGGCTGACACGACCGGAGTTCCCATGACCCCCTGCCGCACCGCCACCCTGATCGCCGCCGCCGGCCTGCTCGTCGCGGGTCCTGTTTTCGCCCAGACGGCCGCGCCTCCCCCGAGCCGCTCCCTCGCGCCGTCGGGCGGGGCCGCTGCGACCCTGCCCAATGCGTTCGACGCCCCCGTGGCACCGCCCGTCGGTTTGACGCCGCCGGCCACCACGACCACCCGGGCCAGCCAGGTCACGGACGCCGAGATGGCCGAGGCGGCCCTTCGGACGATCATCGGCCAGATCCGGTCGGGCGAACTGGACACGGCCCTGTTCACCCCCGATCTGGGCACGCGTCTGGAGGGGCGGATGGGCGAGCTCACCCCGATGGTCCAGGGCTACGGCGAACTGCTGTCACTCGAGTCCGAAGGCCCCATCGTCAACGGCGCGGGCCAGTACCGGGTCACCTTCGACGGCGCCGTGACCCAGTGGCTGATCGGCCTTGAGGAGGGCGGACTGATCGCCGCCCTGCTGTTCCGGCCCGCGCCCGAGGACAGCGAGGAAACCACGCCTGCGCCCCCGCCGTCGGATCGCTAGTCCATCTCCGGCCGGCCCCGGCCGCTCTTGATGGCCGAGCGACCCGACTTGGCCTGCAGCCGGCGTTCCTTCGAGGCCCGGGTCGGGCGGGTCGGGACCCGGTAGGTCGGGGCGATCGACGCCTCGTTCACCATCGTCTGCAGCCTTTCGATGGCGTCGGCGCGATTGCGCTCCTGGGTCCGGTGCCGCATGGCGGTGATCACGATGACCCCGTCCAGCGTCAGCCGGCTGCCGGCCAGCTTCATCAGCCGCTGGCGCACCGGCTCGCGCAGCGATGGCGAGTTCCGGGCGTCGAACCGCATCTGAACGGCGGTCGAGACCTTGTTGACGTTCTGCCCGCCCGGCCCGCCCGCGCGGTAGAAGCGGAATTCGAGCTCGCTCTCGGGGATGACGGTCATCGCGCGACCCGTTTGGCCCGGACCACGGCCTGGTCCAGGGCCTGCAGAAAGGCCGAGCGGTCCTTCGGCCCGAACGGCGGCGGGCCCGAGGTCGCCACCCCCATCGACCGCAGATGCTCGCCCACCATCCGCCCGGCGAGGGCCGAGCCGATCGAATCCGGCGTGAAGGACTGGCCGTTCGCCTTCAGCGCCTGGGCCCCGGCCTTCAGACAGCGATCGGCCAGGGGGATGTCGGCGGTGATGACGATGTCGCCCGGCCCCGCCCGCTCCGCGATCCAGTCGTCGGCGATGTCCGGCCCGGCATCGACCACGATCTGTTCGATCCACGGGGTCCGGGGCGTCTGGATCCAGCTGTTGGACACCACGAACACCGTCAGGCCGTAGCGTTCCGCCACCCGATAGACCTCGGCCTTCACCGGGCAGGCGTCGGCGTCGATGAAGATGCGGGGGGCAGACATGGAGAGCCCTATACCTCTCCCTCCCCGGAACGGGGAGGGTCGTCGCGCAGCGACGGGGTGGGGGCGGCCGTCAGGCCGCGTCGGGCCGCCCCCACCCGGTCTCCGCTGCGCGTCGACCACCCTCCCCCGAGGGGGAGGGATAAGGCCGTGCCTTATTGCCCGTAGGCCAGAGGCATCCCCCCGTCCGGACGCCCGCCGTTGCGATAGCGGTCGCGCAGCAGGATCTGACGGCTGGTGAGCGATTGTTCCTGGCCGTTGATAAAGGCCGTCGTCACCGAAGACAGCGGCTCCAGCGGATCGCCGTCCCACACCACCACATCGGCCGCCGCTCCGGCGCGAAGCTCGCCAAACTGTCCGGCCATGCCGAAGATGCGGGCCGGATTGACGGTCAGGGCCGCGATCGCCGCCTCGAACGGCAGGCCATGCGACACGGCGTTGCCGGCGTTGTAGCGGGCCTCGCGGGCCCGGTGGACGCCATTGCCCTTGATGGCGATCACGACGCCGGCGGCGTTCAGAACGGCGGCATTCTGCATCCGGGCCGCCCGGGTCTCGATACTGCCGGGCAGGTTGTCGATCGGGTTCAACAGGACGGGGACGCCGGCCGCCGCAATCTGCGTCGCGACCAGCCAGCCTTCGTCCGCCCCGTCGAGGATGACGTCGACGCCCTCCTCGTCCGCGAGGCGCAGCACCTGCAGGATGTCGGCCGCGCGCCGGACCGTCACGACGAGGGGCATCTCCCCGCTGGCCACCGGGATCAGCGCCTCCAGGTCAGCACGCGACAGCGACAGGTCGCGCAGACCCGCGCGGTCGTAGGCGGCCCTGTTCCGGGCATAAAGCCGGACCTCGGCGAGACTCTCCCTGAACTGGACGAACTGGGCACCGCGCGCGCCTCCGGCAATGCCCGCACCAGCCTCGCCAAAGGGCGCGACCATGGCGACGCGAGGCCGGACGAGGATGTCGGTCCCGGCCGCCAGATGGATGATCGAGGCCGTGCCCGCGAACAGGCCAGGCGTCTGGTAGCCGCCCTCGCCGGCTCCCGCAAAATCGGAGTCGTCCTGGTGGGCATGACCGCCGCCCGAACCGGCGTGACTGGGCATCACCACGGCCCGGGTAATGCCGCCCAGCCGCGCGACCGGCAGGGTGAAGGACCACGGGTCCAGACCATAGCTCACATCAAAAGAGGCGGAGATGGTGTTGGCACGATTGGACAGGTCGTCAGACCCGCCCACCGACGAAATCTCCGAGGCGCCCAGACCGGCGTCGACCGCCACAAAGCCGGGGGCCACCACCTTGCCACGCGCGTCGACGACGCGGGCCCCGGACGGGGCTCCGCCGTCTCCGACCGAGACAATGCGACCGTTCTGGATCACCACCGTGCCGTTCTCGATCACGGAGGTGCCGGTCAGGATCCGGCCGCCGGTGATGGCGGTGAGATCCTGGGCAAGAGCGGGCAGGGCCGACAGCGCAAGCGCCGCCAGTGAAATCAGAGTGAGGCGACGCATCAGCGGGCTCCCGCAGCAATGTTGGCGGCGCTGAGGCCGTAGCCGGGCTGGCCCAGTTCAAAATCGGATTGCGGCTGATAGCGCGGGTCCATCCGGTCGAAGGTCAGGGCCCCGTCGATATAGACCTGATCGGCCCGGGCGTAGACGCTGAAGGGGTTCGCGCTCCAGATCACCAGATCGCCACGCTTGCCGGGCTCCAGCGAGCCGGTCTCGTCATCGATACCGATCGAGCGGGCCGCATTGGAGGTGATCCAGCTGATGGCGCGTTCCTCGGAGATGGTCAGTCCGGCGCGGCGACCCGCCGCCAGCGCCGCCGCGACCTCCTGGTTCAGCCGCTGGGTCAGCTGGGCGTCGTCGGAGTGAATCACCGCGCAGGAACCGGGCTGGGCATCCACCAGGGCCGCATTTTCCTCGACCCCGTCCAGCGCCTCCATCTTGAAGCCCCACCAGCCGGTCCACATGTCGGCGCAGATGCCCGCGGCAGCCAGCTGGGGAGCCAGTTTGTAGGCCTCGATGGCATGGTGGAAGGCCGTGATGCGGAAGTCGAATTCCTCGGCGATATCCATCATCACCGCCATCTCATCGGCCCGGTAGCAATGGTTCTGGACCATGATCGACCCGTCCAGCACGCCGGCGAGAGTCTCGTTCTGGAGGTTGCGGGTCGGCGGTGATCCCTCGCCGTCCTCGCGCCACTTGTCCCATTTCGCGCGGTAGTCCTGGGCGGCGATGAAGGCGGCCCGGTAGCCGGCGACATTGCCCATGCCCGTGGCCGGCGACTGGTTGCGTGAGCCATAGACGCGCGACGGATTTTCGCCGCAGGCCATCTTCACGCCATAGGGCGCGCCGGGGAACTTCATCCCCTGCATGGTGACCGACGGGATGTTGCGCACGGTCACCGACCGCCCGCCGAACAGATTGGCCGACCCGGGCAGGATCATCAGCGTGGTCACGCCGCCTGCGCGGGCGGTGTTGAAGCCGGGATCCTGGGGCCACAGGGAATGTTCGGCCCAGACCTGGGCGGTGTTCGGGCTGGTCGCCTCATTGCCGTCGCTCATCCCCTGCACGCCGGGCGACGGATAGACGCCGAGGTGGGAGTGAACATCGATGATGCCCGGCGTCACATAGCGGCCGCGGGCGTCGATGACCCGGTATCCGCCCGGCACCGGCGTGTCCGCCCCGCCGACGGCCTGCACCTTGCCGTCCGAGACCAGGACCACGCCGTTCTCGATCCGCTGGTCCGTGCCGGTGAACACCGTGGCCCCGACGATGGCGACATTGTCGCGCGGCAGCGGCTGATAGGTCGAGGGAAAGGGGTCGGCGTTGGCAGAATGGTCGAGGCCCGCCGCGAGCGTGCGCCCGGTGTCCCGGCCGCCGCTGGTCGAGCCATCGGCGGACGGAGCCCCGGTCCCGTCGGTGGTGGCACAGCCGGCCAGGGCCAGAGCGCAGGCAACAACGGCGAGGCTGGGGCCCCGCAAGGCGTGACGGATCATTCGAAGCTCCCCCTGTGCGCCAACGGCGCGGACCGAGCGGCGATTACAACGGCCTCCGGCACCGTCGTCAAAGCCGGAAACATTACGGATCGGTAAGGTGGCGACACCCTCGCCAGGGAACAGTCCGGCGCGACCATGGAAAAGGGCGCGGTCCTCGCGGCACCGCGCCCCTGCTGGTCGGCCGGGTCGATCAGCCCAGAGCGGTCATCAGCTCCGGCAGGACGGTCTTGTAGTCGCCGACGATGCCATAGTCGGCGACCTGGAAGATCGGTGCGTCGGCGTCCTTGTTGATCGCGACGATGATCTTGGAGTCCTTCATCCCGGCGAGGTGCTGGATGGCCCCCGAGATGCCGATGGCGATGTACAGGGCCGGGGCGACCACCTTGCCGGTCTGCCCCACCTGGTAGTCGTTGGGCGCATAACCCGCGTCCACGGCGGCGCGCGAGGCTCCGACGGCGGCACCCAGCCGGTCGGCGAGGGGATCCATGACGGCGTGGAACTCTTCGGCCGAACCCAGGGCGCGACCGCCCGAAACCACGATCTTGGCCGCACCCAGCTCCGGACGGTCCGACTTGACCATCTCCTCGCCGACGAAGGCCGCCTTGCCGGCATCCGTCCCCGTCACGCTCTCGACCGGGGCGGAGCCGCCCCCAGAATCGTTTTGGCCCGCTGCGTCGAAGCTGGTCGGCCGCACGGTGATCACCTTCTTCGCGTCGGACGACTGAATGGTCTCCAGCGCGTTACCGGCATAGATGGGGCGCACGAAGGTGTCGGCCGAGACGACCTCGATGATGTCCGAGATCGGCGAGACGTCCAGCTTCGCCGCGATGCGCGGCATAAAGTTCTTGCCGTCCATCGAGGCCGGACTGAGCACAGCGTCATAGCCGGCGGCGAGACCGACGACCGTCGCGGTGACGGCCTCGGCCAGGGTGTGGGCCAGCTCGCCGCTCTCGGCCAGCAGCACCTTCCTGACGCCCGCGATCCTGGCGGCGCTGTCGGCGGCCGCCTGGGTGCCCGACCCAACGACCAGGACGTCCACGTCCGGGCTCAGCGCGAGGGCGGCGGTGACCGTCTTGTGGGTCGTGTCCCGGACGGTGGCACCGTCGTGGTCGGCAATGACGAGGACGGCCATCTACAGCGCTCCTGCGGTCTTGAGTTTGGACACCAGTTCGGCCGCGTCCGCCACCTTGATCCCGGCCGAACGCGTCGGCGGCGCGGTGACCTTGACCACCGTCAACCGAGGGGCCGTCTCGACGCCGTAGTCGGCGACCGCCTTCATGGCGATCTCCTTCTTCTTGGCCTTCATGATGTTGGGCAGGGAGGCGTAGCGCGGCGTGTTCAGCCGCAGATCCACGGTCACCACGGCCGGCAGCGGGGCCGACAGAGTCTGGACACCGCCATCGACCTCGCGCGTGACTGTGGCCGCGCCGCCCGCGATCTCGATCCGTGCGGCGAACGTCGCCTGGGGCCAGTCCAGCAGGGCGGCCAGCATCTGGCCCACGGCGTTGTTGTCGCCGTCGATCGACTGTTTGCCCATCAGGACGAGGTCCGGCTTTTCGTCCTCGACCACTGCCTTCAGCAGCTTGGCCACGGCCAGGGGCTCCAGGTCGACGTCCGACTGGATCAGGATGCCGCGGTCGGCCCCCATGGCCAGGGCGGTGCGGAGGGTCTCCTGGGCCTGGGTCACACCGATGGAGACGACCACGATCTCGGTCGCGGTTCCGGCGGCATGGTGCTCCTTGCCTTCCTTCAGCCGGACGGCCTCCTCGACGGCAATTTCGTCGAACGGATTCATGCTCATCTTGACATTGGCCAGGTCGACGCCGGTCTGGTCGGCCTTGACCCGGGCCTTGACGTTATAGTCGATCACCCGTTTGACGGGGACGAGAACCTTCATGCTTGTCTGTCCATAGGATCGCCGGAATGTTGGCGCAGGAAATGGGCCGGGCAAACGGGCCTGTCAATGTAACGCGGCGTGATCGGGCGTCGCACCAAGAACGGACACTGCGATGAACCGCTTTCTGACCATGCGTCGTCTGTCGATCCTGTTCCTGGGCATGTTCGCCGTGCTCGCCGGAGGGGCCCTCGCCTATCAGCGGTTCTATGTTGGCCCCGCAGAAGCCTGCGAGCAGACGGGGCGCTGGTGGTACGAGGAAGGTCGCGAATGCGTCCAGCCGATCTACCTGCCCGACATCACGGGCCGTCCGGAAGGGGTCACCCGCGCCGAGGCGTCCGACGCGCAGAACCGTGAGCTTCTGGCGATCGAGGAGCGCCTCGCCGCAGAGCGGGCCGCCCGCGCGGCCGCGACCGAACGCGACCGCGCCGACTACGCCCGCAAGACCGGCGGCTGATCGGCACGCTGCGGCGTCAGACCGCCGCGTCGAACAGGGCGTCCCGGACGATGTCGGCACGCATCATCGGAAACAGATGACCGGTCTGCGGCATGGTTTCAGCCGTGACATGAGACAGGCCCCGCGGCCGGTCCGGCACCTGGGTGATGGAGCCTGTGTCGGCTTTCAGGATGTGCACAGGCCGCTGAAAGGTCTTCAGGGCCCGCCATGGATCATGCCCCTGCGCCATATAGTTGGACGCCTCCCACTCCGGCGCGCAACTCAGGACAAAGCCCTCCCCCTCGGCCCGCAGGCCGTCACCGAGATAGTCGATGAGCACCGGATCGGGCCACCCTCGAAAAGCCCCGCGGCCACGATAGGCGTCCAGCGCCTGTTCGCGGCTGTCAAAACGGGACCGGCGCCGGCGCGCGCCCCGCACCAGCGGGATGCGACCCGAGACCCGCCTGAGCAGCGGCAGCCGGAACACCAGGGCGGTCGCTCCGCTCCAGATGACCGGGTCGAACAACACCAGCTGCGAAACCCGTTCGGGACGTCCGGCGGCGGCCAGCAGGCTGACCGTCCCCCCCATGGAATGGCCGGCGAGGACCACCGGCGGCCCCGGGAATGCCTCCAGCAGCGAGATCAGGTCGTCGCGATGATCGTGCCAGTCATGACGCCCCTCCACCGGCGTCGGCAACCGGGTGGCCCCATGACCGCGCAGATCGGGGGCGAGAATTCGCAGGGACGACGCGAGCGGGGCCAGGATCGAGCGGTATGTGGCGGCGTTGAAGCCATTCGCGTGGCTGAAGACCAGGTCGACCGGTCGACCCGGGTCACCGAAATCCAGAACCGCCATGTCTCCACTGCCCCACCGGTTGGCGATGGGAACAGTCAGGCGGCGGGGCGGGGAGAGCCGGGCGGCGTCCATGACCAGAACCTAGGCACCGGCACGACCGGACGCCAGCAGGATCGGCATTATGCCGCGACCCGGCAGGCCGGACAGCGGCCATGGCCTTCGATCGTGGTGCGTTCGATGACATAGCCGGCCGATTCGGCCGCGCGATGAAGGGCTTCGCCTTCCGGCGGGGTCACCTCCTCGGTGGCGCCGCAGCAGTCACAGATCAGAAAGGCTGCGGCGTGCGCACGCTCGCCCACGGAGCAGGCGACATAGGCACTGATCGAGGCGATCCGGTGCGCCAGGCCGGCTTTCTCGAGGAAGTCGAGGGCGCGGTAGACCGTCGGCGGCTTGGCCGCCACGCCGTCCGGGCCATAGCGCGCGATCAGGTCATAGGCCTTGACCGCCTCACCCGCCTGCAACAGCAACTCCAGGACCCGCCGTCGAGGCGGCGTGAGCCGTTCGCCGTGGCCGGCACAGCGGGTCTCCGCCACGGCCAGGGCCCCGGCGATCTGACCTGGGGTCAGGCCGTTTTCGTCATGCGGGTGGCTGCAGGCTGAACCCATCCGTCACAGCTAGGTCGGCTCGCCCGTCTGCGCAACCACCGGGTCACCCCCGGGCCGGGTCGTGCGCACTCTGGATAGGCTCCGGCGGAGAGCCGGTTTGCGGCGGCCGACCGGTTCCGCTAGAAGGCCGGCCTTTCCGTCATTCCAGAGCCCGCGCGTCCATGACCGACACCACTGCCCCCACCCCGGAAGCCTCGCTTGACGGCAATGTGCTGTTCTATTCGAAGCCCGAGCCGCTCTCGAGCGAGCTGCACGGCAAGCTGGGCGTCAATCCGGTCGACAAGCCCTATGCCTTCGTCGCGGCCTCCCACATCGTGCCGCTGACGGTGACCGAGTTCGCGCCGGCGGCGCTGTCCTATCCGGTGGTCTTCCTCGGGGAGACGAAACAGCCGGTGGCGGTGATGGGCCTGCGGCAGGGCGAGAACCTGTATGTCCACCTGAACGGCGACTTCCGGCCCGAGGCCTACATCCCGGCCTATGTGCGCCGCTATCCCTTCGTCTTCGCCAATGACCCCCAGGGGCAGCGACTCATCCTCTGCGTCGACCGCGCGGCACCCTTCCTCGTCGAGGGCGGTCAGGCGCCCCTGTTCGAGGACGGCAAACCCTCGGCCTACGTCAACCAGGCGATGGAGTTCTGCAATAATTTCGAACAGGAGCGCCAGCGCACCGAGAGTTTCGTCAAGCTGCTGATCGAGCTCGACCTGTTCGATGTTCGCGAGGCCGTCTTCACGCCCCGCAACGAGCGCGGCGAGCCCGGAGAGCCCCAGAAGCTGGCCGACTATTTCGCCGTCTCGGAGGACAAGCTGAAGGCCCTCCCGGCCGAGAAGCTGGCCGAGCTGCGCGACAATGGTGCCCTGGGCCAGATCTATGCCCACCTCGTCTCGCTGCTGGGCTGGGACCGTCTGATCGCGCTGGCCTTCCAGCGCGCCAGTGAACTGCCGACCGCCGCGAACGCCTGACCAGGTCTCCTCCCCCTTCGCCGCCTGGCGAATGGGGAGGGGGACCACGAAGTGGTGGAGGGGTTCTTGAGGGCCTCCAGACTTCGCCTGCTTGAAGACCCCCTCCGTCACGGCGCTGAAGACGCGCCGCGCCGCCTCCCCATCGCCAAGCGGCGAAGGGGAGGAGACAGGGTCACCTCCGGACGAACAACCCGCGCGTGAGGCACGAGAAGACCAGCCGGCCGGCCTCGTCGAGCAGGTCGTGCTGGGCGATGACGATGCCCTTTTCGTCGCCCACCGGATCCTTGCCCATGACCGTCATCCGGCCCCGCAGCAGCTCCCCCGGCGGGGGGTTGCGCATGAACCGGAGGCCGTCGACGGCCAGCACCTTGGACTGGGCCCAGCCGGCGGCGGTGTCCGTCGCCAGCCGGCTCCACAGCGCATAGACGAGGGCATCCGGGGCCCCATAGGCGAGATCCCAGCCGGGACAGAAATGCTCGACGAACAGGCCGATCGCGGCCTCGTCGACGGCGCAGGCCCCCAGCTGGAGCACCTGTCCGATCTCGATGTCCTCAAAATGCCGGTGCAGGGGATCGCTCATCCCGCCGGTTCCTCCGAGACGCGCACCAGCAGCTTGCCGTCATGGTCTCCGGTAAACAGCCGGTTCAGCGAGGTTACCGCCCCCTCCAGTCCGTGATCGACATGAACCTTCCACTTGAGCTGGCCGGAGGCGAGCCAGGGGCCGACCTCGGCGACGAATTCCTTGGCGCGCGGCGCATAGTCCATGACCAGAAATCCCCGCATCGTCATACGGTGGGTGATCAATCGGCTCAGATCGGGTGAGGGCGGACGGCGGGTGGCATTGTAGGCCGAGACCATGCCGCAGACCGCCATGCGGGCGTGGACGTTGAGCCGGTTCCAGACCGCGATCATGATGTCGCCGCCGACATTCTCGAAATTCAGATCGATGCCGTCCGGAGCCAGCCGGTCCAGCGCCTCGCCCACATCCTCGCTCTTGTAATCGACGGCGGCGTCGAACCCGAGGTCCTCGACCAGCCAACGGCATTTGGCCGGGCCGCCGGCGATACCGATGACCCGGGCCCCCTTCTGCCGCGCGATCTGGCCGGCGATCGACCCGACCGCGCCCGCGGCGGCGGAGACCACCATCGTCTGCCCCGGCTCCGGGCGCAGCACGTCGGTGACGCCGGCCCAGGCGGTCAGGCCCGTCATGCCCAGCACCGACATATGGGCCGTCAGCGGCAGGCCCGGGGCCCGATGTACCCGTGAAACACCGGCGTCGGGCACCACGCCATAGTCGGCCCAGCCGCCCATGGCCGTCGTCACCAGATCGCCGACCTCGAACCGCTCCGACCTCGACTGTTCGACGACGCCGAGCGTCAGGCCCCGCATCACCTCCCCCAGACCGACCGGCGGCAGATAGCCCACGGCGTCGTTCATCCAGGTCCGGTTGGTCGGATCAAGGGAGAGGTAGATGGTCCGGATCAGCAACTGGCCGTCCGCCAGTTCAGGCAGCGGCGTCGAAACCAGTTCGAGGTCCCCGTCCTGGATCAGGCCCTGGGGACGTTGCCTGAGCACCCACTGGCGGTTGGTCTGGGCCATGATCATCTCCCGGGAGGTTTGTCCTGAACCCCATCATGACCTGTCCGCGACTCGAGACCAAAGAAAAAGGCGACCCGTGAGGGCCGCCCTGAAGTGGCATTATCGAGAATGAGGCGCAGGGGCGGCAAACCGGTTTTCACCGGTCCGGGTCGGGGGGCGACTCCGCCCCTGCTTCATCCGAACGAGGTGCCCCCGGATCCGTTCCCTGGGCGTCAACGCTTTTTTGCGTCGGCGCGGCCCCGTGAGGTCATCAAGGAACGGCCAAGCTGGCAGAAGCGTTGTGAGGGTTGAACTTTTTCAGTCGAGGCCTGCATGTCCCCCAACGAACCCCATACCGATCCGGCAGACGCCGTTCACGACGGGCACCCCGTCGATGCCCAGGACGTCCGCGGGGCGCGGCCCGGCAAGCGGATCCTGTGGCTGCTGATCCTGTCCGGGGGCGCGGCGACGATCCTGCTGCTTGGAATGTGGTTCGTCTCCAACAGCGGTTTCGCCGCCCAGAATCCCGACGCCGGCCAGCAGGCCGTGGACGCGGCCGCATTCTCCGACAGTGGGGACGTCCCGGCGGCGGATGCACCGACGACGGTGACCGGCGAGCCCACCAACCCGGCCACGGGTGAGGCTCCCAACGTCAACGCACCGACCACCAGCGCGGCACCCTCGGGCAACTAGGCGGAAGACCCGCGCAAACAGGAAAGCCCCGCCGGAGCGATCCGGCGGGGCTTTGGCTTGTCCGGGAACGCCAGGAACCCGCAGGGTTCAGGCGGCTTCCTTCTGCCGGCTCGGATGGAAGAACAGCGCCTGGCTGATCGCGGCCTTCACGGTCTCTGGCTGGAACGGCTTGGTGATCAGGAAGGTCGGCTCCGGCCGCTCGCCCGTGAGCAGACGCTCCGGGAAGGCCGTGATGAAGATCACGGGCACATTGAAGCGTTTGAGGATGTCCTTGACCGCGTCGATCCCCGAAGATCCGTCGGCCAGCTGGATGTCGGCCAGGACGAGGCCGGGACGATGCCGGGCCACGGCATCGACGGCCTCGTCGTGGGTGGTGGCCGTGGCGGTGACATTGTGCCCCAGCTCCCGCACCAGACTCTCGATGTCGGCCGAGATGATCGCCTCGTCCTCAATGATCAGAACATCCGTCGCCAGCTCGGCGTCGATCTCGGCCTGGGCGTCGCCAATCAGCCGCTCGACCGCATGGGCGTCGGACGACAGGATCTGTGCCGCTTCGGAGGGCGTGAACCCTTCGAGGGCGGTCAGCAGGAAGGCCTGACGCGAACGGGGCGCGATCCGCATCAGGCGGCGCGACGCCTCATCCCCGCCCTCCATGCCGCTGGTGTCTTCCAGTTGCGCGCCGGTGGACGACCAGATCGCGTGGAAGACGTGATACAGGGCCACACGCGGCGTCATGTCCGGCGACAACTGCCGCTCGCCCGCAGCGAGCGCTTCCAGCGCCACGCGCACATAGTTGTCGCCCGTGGCCTGATCACCGGTTAGTGCGCGTGCGTAGCGCCGTACGTAGGGCAGGTGCGGTGCCAGTCTGGCCAGAAGGCTCATGTTTTCGTCCCCGAGAAATCAAGCAGGCACCCAGCCGCAACCGGGCGCGCGATTGGGCCGAAACGTATCACAACCGCCACGGTTCCCGACATTCCATACAGCTTCACCATAAAACGCGCGAACGGGGGAACCCACGGCAGGGGCCGACGTTGAGCGGCTGAACCAAGAAGCCCGGCGCACGGCCGGCGTGACCCGTGAATGAGATCAACGATTGGCGGCCAACACATCCATGATCGATTCCCCTGACTCACGGCGGAGCTCCACGGCCCCCCGGACCGAACCCGACGACGCCTCCCTCGAAGAGGCGCGGCTTCGCCAACAGGCGATCGGCGTCAAGCTGCGGCACCTGTTCGACGAGGTGGTCAACGAGCCCGTGCCTGATGCCTTTCTCGACATCCTGCGCCGCGCCGACGAACGTAAATCCGGCGAGGACAAGGCGTGAGCGGCACCACCGGACGATCGACCGCGCCCAAGCCGCCCTCTGCCGACGACGAGGGCTTCAAGCGTGAGCTGGTCCAGCTCATCCCCCACCTCCGGGCCTTCGCCCGGACCCTGACGGGAGACCCGACCGCCGCGGACGATCTCGCCCAGGACGCCATGATGAAGGCGTGGGACGCCCGGGCCAGCTATCAGATGGGCACCAATATGAAGGCGTGGACCTTCATGATCCTGCGCAATCAATTCTATTCGGAAAAGCGCCGGTCCTGGCGCTCGACCCAGCTGGACCAGGAGGCCGCGGAGCGGACCCTGGTGGCGGTTGATGACCCCGAGGCCCCGGTGGCCCTCGACGAGCTGCGACAGGCCCTCAACACCTTGCCGGAGGAACAGCGCGAGGCGCTCATTCTCGTCGGGGCCGGGGGTTTCGCCTATGAGGAAGCCGCCGAGATCTGCCAATGCGCGGTCGGCACGGTCAAAAGCCGCGTCAGCCGGGCCCGCAAGGCCCTGCAGGCCACTCTGGAACGCGGCGGGTACGGCCGGGATGGCCGCGCGGCCGGCGACGCCATGCGCTCCATACTCGCGGACGCCGACCGGTTGAGCGGCGCACGGCAAGGCTGAGCGTGCCGCCTCTGGAGCCAGACCACGGCCGCCCGAACCGGCGGGCCGCGCTCTCGTTCACCCCGCCTTGGCACCGTGGTGCCGGACGACCAAAGGTCCAGGGCATCCGCTTCCGGCTGGGTGTCGCCATGGCTGTCGCTCTGCTGCCGTTCCTTCTGCTGGGGGCGTTCGAGGCCCAGATCGAATTCCGCCAGCAGACGGAGGACCGCCGGGCCGATCTGCAACTGGCCGCCGAACGCACCGCGGACTCAGCCAAGTCGCGTCTGGATTCCGCGACGATTCTGCTGGGGGCCCTCGCTCCGGAAGCTACGGGCCCCGCATGCGCACCCCGCCTCGCCGCCCTCGTCGACCGGCTGGAGGGCTATGACGCGCTGTACAGGATCGGGGCCAATGGCCGGACGGCCTGTGCGTCCCATCCCCTGCCGGACGCGGAAGGCGCTCCAGCCGTTACCGGAGAGCCGTGGTTCCAGCGTCTGAGAGCGGGCGAGGCGGTGACGCTCGCACGCGCCTCGGCCAGCCTCAGCGCCACACCGGCCCTGGTCCTCGGGGTACGCTGGGACCGTCCGGAGGGCGTTTTCGCCGGAGCCATGACCGCGGTGCTGTCGCTGGCCGGGTTGCAACCCGATGTCGACGACCCTTCCCTGCCCGCCGGAACCGAAGCGGCCCTGACCGACAGCGGGGGACGGATTCTGGTCGCCACCGATGTGCGCGCCTTCACCCCGCGCGAGGGGCCCGGCCTGCTGGGCTGGGTGGAACGCGCCCGGGCCGGCGACTCGTCGGTGTTCGAGGCCTATGACGCCACGGGCGCCAACCGCGACTATGCCGGGGCCGCCCTCGTGGGGCGCGACGTCTACGTCGTGATCTCCGCTCCGTCGCCCGGACTGCTCTCCTGGGCGCGCATCAATCCGATTGGCGTGCTTCTGCTGCCCCTCGCGGCCTGGGTCACGGCCTTCGCCGCCGTCATGCTGGCGTCCGAGCGGATCGTGGTGCGCTGGCTGGACTATCTTGAGCGGATCGCCGCCCTCTATACCCGCGGCCGCTATTCGGTTCGCCCGGTTCAGGCCGCCAATGCCCCCGCCGAGATCCGCGTTCTCGCCGGTACGCTGGACGAGCTGGCCGAGGCCATCGCCACCCGCGACCGTTCCCTGACCGAAAGCCTGTCGGAAAAGGACGCGCTGATGCGCGAGATCCATCACCGGGTAAAGAACAACCTCCAGATCATTTCCTCCCTTCTGTCGATGCAGCAGCGGGCCCTGAAGGACGAGCCGGCCAAGGCGGCGCTCGGGGACACCCGCCAGCGGATCTCCGCCCTCGCCCTGATCTACCGGACCCTCTACCAGAGCGACGACATCCGCCATGCGGACGCCCGCGAATTCCTCACCGAACTGGTCGGCCAGCTGGTGGCCAGCGCGTCCGGGCGGGGCCATGTTGTCACCAGCGCCATCGAGGCCGACAGCCTGATCGTCGACCCGGACAAGCTGGCACCGCTCGCGCTGTGGCTGGTCGAGGCCGTCACCAATGCCCAGAAACACGCCTTCGCCGGGCGGGGCGGGGCGCTCAAGGTCCGGTTCCGGGTCCATGGCGACACCAGCGTGCTCGAGGTGGAGGACGACGGTCCGGGCACGGAGAGTGGTGGACACGGCGGCGTGGGACGAACCCTGATGGGGGCGTTCGCCAAACAGCTTCGCGGGGAAGCCGAAATCCTCCCGGCTCCGGGCGGCGGCACCATCGCCCGGATGATCTTCGCCACCCCCGAGGCGGTTGCGCCCTCGGATCCCGCCGATCTCCGCCCGGGAACGGCGATTGTGACACCCGGAACCCTGACCCGCTCCCCGCGTTGATCGGACGACCCGCGGTGTTCGCGTCGCGTCCCGTATCCAGGAGTTCCCCATGCGCAAGATTTTCGTTCTGTTCGCCGCCGCCGCCGCCCTCACCACGGCCGCCTGCAACACGGTTGCCGGTGCCGGTCGTGACACCCAGGCGGTGGGCTCGGCCGTCGCGAACTGTGCCGAAGGCCAGACCTGCTAGGACCGGTGTGATCGGGTGGATCGACGCCACCCGGACCCCATGCCCCGCCGGCTCACGCCGGCGGGGTTTTTGTTGTGCCAGATCCGGCGCTTCGGGCCTTTTCCGGTCGGGATCCGGCCGCTAAGCTTCCCTCACGAGGTGCCCGCAGACGGCACCGGGGGAGCCACGCATGACCACCGAACCGTCGCACTCGACCGACGCGGCCGAGGGACCGGGCCTGAAGACCGTCGTCGGGGCTTCGGCCGCGGGCACGGCGTTCGAGTGGTACGACTTCTTCATCTTCGGCTCGCTCACCACCATCATCGCCCGGCATTTCTATGCCGACGTGGGTGAGGCCACGAGCTACATTCTCGCCCTGCTGACCTTCGGGGTCGGCTTCGTGGTCCGCCCCCTGGGGGCCCTCGTCTTCGGCTGGTTCGGGGACAAGACCGGCCGCAAGACCACCTTCCTCGTCACCATCACTCTCATGGGCGTGGCCACGGTCGCCATCGGCCTCTTGCCCGACTACGACCAGATCGGCATCGCCGCCCCCATCCTGCTGCTGTTCATGCGGGTGCTGCAGGGCTTTGCCCTTGGCGGCGAATACGGCGGGGCCGCCATCTATGTGGCCGAGCACGCGCCGGCGAAGCGGCGCGGCTTCCTGACCGGCTGGATCCAGACCACGGCCGCCATCGGCCTGATCATGGCCCTCAGCATCATCCTGATCACCCGGGCCATCCTCGGCACCGAGGCCTTCGACGAATGGGGCTGGCGCATCCCCTTCCTGCTGTCTTTCTTCCTGCTGGTCATCAGCCTGTGGATCCGGCTCAAGCTGCACGAAAGCCCGGCCTTCAAGCGGATGGTGGCCGAAAGCACCGAACGCCAGGCCCCCTTCCGCGAGAGCTTCGCCACCTGGAAGGTCGGCAAGTTCGTCCTCATCGCCCTGGTCGGCATCATGTTTGCGCAGGGGGCCGTCTGGTACGCGGGCTATTTCTACACCCGCTTCTTCATGGAGCGCGTGCTGAAGGTCGAGGTGGCCACGGTCGACCAGCTGATCCTGGCCGTCACCCTGGCCTCGGCCATCCTCTATGTCTTCTTCGGCTGGCTGTCGGACCGGGTGGGTCGCAAGCCCGTCATGATCGGTGGCATGGTGCTGTTCCTGCTGGCCGTCTTCCCCGGCTTCCACGCCCTGACCAACGCCGCCAACCCGGCCCTGGCCCGCGCCCAGGCCTCCGCTCCCGTCACCGTCGTGGCCGATCCCGCCACCTGCGCGGTCCAGTTCGATCCGGTCGGCAAGACCGCCTTCGCCTCCTCCTGCGACCTGGCCAAGAACGTCCTGTCCAATGCCGGGGTCAGCTATGACAATGTCCCCGCCGCTACTGGTACCCTGGCCATCGTCCGCGTCGGCGCGGTCGAGGTCGCCTCGGTCGAGGGCACGGGCCTTCAGGCCGACGCACTCAGGGCGGCCCGCGCCGATGTCGACCGCCGCATCCGCGCGGCCCTGACCGAGGCTGGCTATCCCGCCTCGGCCGATCCGGCGGGGGTCAACCTGCCGGCGGTCTTCGCCATCCTGATGGTCTTCATCGTCGCCGCCACCGCCGTCTATGGGCCCCAGGCGGCCGCCCTGGTCGAGCTGTTCCCGACCCGGGTCCGCTACACCGCCATGAGCCTGCCCTACAACGTCGGCACCGGCTGGGTCGGCGGCCTCCTGCCCGCCGCCAGCTTCGCGCTGGTGGCCTGGTCGGGGAATATCTATTTCGGCCTCTGGTATGCGGTCGGCTTCACGGGCATCGCCGCCGTGGTGGCCATCCTGTTCCTGCCCGAAACCCGCGGCCGCGATCTGAACACCATCGGCGACTGAGGCGTTAGATCAACGACGGCCTTCTCCCTCCCCCTCGGGGGAGGGTGGTCGCGGAGCGACCGGGTGGGGGCGGCAAGGTAAAGCCCCCCGATGTGTCGCCGAGCCCTCCCCACCCCGTCGATGCTCCGCATCGACGACCCTCCCCCGCAGGGGGAGGGAGAAGATCGAGGACCTACCATGAACACCGCTGCCCGCGACGCCGGTCTGAAGCTCCTGCGCCAGCACGCCTTCATCGCCGGAGAGGCGATCCCCGCCGGCCCGGACGGTATCGCCGTCGATGATCCGGCGACCGGCGACATCCTGGGCCATGTGCCCGACCTCGGCGCCGCCGAGACCGAACGCGCCATCCAGGCCGCCCATGACGCCTTCCCCGACTGGTCCCGGTCCGACCCGCATGCCCGCGCGAAATTCCTGCGCGACTGGGCCGCCCTGATCGATGCGAACACCGACGGCCTCGGGGCCCTGATGGCGCTGGAGAACGGCAAGCCGTTCGAGGAGGCGAAGGGCGAGGTCGCCTATGCCAACAGCTTCCTGAAATGGTTCGCCGGCGAGGCCGAGCGCATCCTCGGCGAGACCCAGGACAGCCCGCTGGGCCATGTCATCCTGACCTTCCGCGAGGCCGTCGGTCCCTGCGCCCTGATCACCCCGTGGAACTTCCCGGCCGCCATGCTGACGCGGAAACTGGGTCCCGCCTTCGCCGCCGGCTGCACCGCCGTGGTCAAGCCCGCCAGCCAGACCCCGTTCACCGCCATCGCCCTGGCCGAACTCGCCTACGCGGCCGGCCTGCCGAAGGGCGCGCTCAGCGTCATCACCGGCGATGCGGCCACCATCGGCGGCGTCCTGACCGCCTCGCCCCTGATCCGCAAACTCTCCTTCACCGGCTCGACCCCCATCGGTCGCCAACTGGCCGAACAGTGCGCGCCCACCCTGAAAAGGCTCTCGATGGAGCTGGGCGGGGCCGCCCCCCTGATCGTGTTCGAGGATGCCGACCTCGACCTGGCCGTGGCCGAGACGATCAAGGGCAAGTTCAGGAACGCCGGCCAGACCTGCGTCTGTCCCAACCGGGTCTATGTCCAGGCTTCGGTCGCCGGGGCCTATGCGACGAAACTGGCGGAGGCGGTGGCGAAGATCCCGGTCGGCCCGGCCTTCGAGGCCGGCGTCAAGGTCGGCCCCCTGATCGAGGACAAGGCCATCACGAAGGTCGAGGACCACCTGAAGCGGGTCCAGACCTCCGGCGGCCGCGTCCTGACCGGCGGCGCGCGTCATGCCTTGGGCGGCCGCTTCTTCCAGCCCACGGTGACCCTCGGCGGGGACGACACCCTGTTCCGCCACGAGGAGACCTTCGGCCCGCTGATCCCCATCTTCGCCTTCGATACCGAGGCCGAGGTGCTGGGCAAGGCGAATGACAGCGAATTCGGCCTCGCCTCCTATCTGTTCACCCGCGACCTCGACCGGGCCATGCGGATCGGCCGCCGCATTGAGGCCGGCATGATCGGCATCAACACCGGCCTGATCTCCACCGCCGTCGCCCCCTTCGGCGGGGTTAAACAGTCCGGCTATGGCCGCGAGGGCTCGGTTCACGGGATCGACGAATATCTCGACATCAAACAGGTCACCCTGGCCCTGAAGTGACCCGCCGCCGCCTGAAGCCCCTCGTCTTCCCGGCGGCCCTTCTGGTCGCGGGCGGACTGGTGGCAGGGCTGGCCGAGGCCGCGGCGGGCTCACCCGGGACGATGATGTTCTATGGCATGGTGAAGCTGGTCAGCGATCTGGTGCTGGCGATCGGGGGGACCTGGCTGGCGATCTCAGGCGTGAGGATCTGGCTCGCTGTGAGACGTTAGACCTTCTTCAGCCCCGCGATGAAGGTCTGCACGTCCGGGGCTTCCCAGTCGGCTCCGTCCCACCAGAAGCTGGCGAGCGCCTCGTGGTTCAGGGCGACCCATTCCAGGACGCGCGGGGCCATCTTCGTGAGATCGCGCTCATCGAGGCTATTGGCGACGACCCGAGGTTCGGAAGCCACGGCGATCGAAAAGCTCGGATTATGGCGGCCGGCTTTGAGGAAATATTTCACGCGCGGACCATGGCGTCCCATCACCGTCGTGATCGTCACGATCCCCATGATGCCAGTCTGAGCCTCGGTCAGGTTGGCCATGTCGAAGATGTCCTCGTCGTCCAGCGCCCCGATTTCCTCGTCGAGCGTCGGCTCGCGATCGGTCCAGACAGCGATGTTGTCGCTAAAGCCCATGGCACGGATAAAGCAGCCGCAACAGCGTCGAAGTCAAGTCGGAAACACAACTATGCCGGGTTTTGTGTCCGGGTCTCCGCGCAGATTGGTACCATCCCGTAAGGATTACCCGCTGGGGTTACTGGCCGAGCCAGGGGTATATCAAACCGGCAGCGCGCCCCGCTTGACCACCGTCCGCATCGCCACGCTGGACGAGACCCGCGTCACCCCCGGAATGGTCGTCAGCGCCTTCGCGTGGACCCGCTCCAGATCGTCGACATCCCGCACCACGAGCCGCAGCAGATAGTCCGAACCGCCGGTCATCAGATAGCATTCGACCACCTCGGGCACGGTGGTGATCGCGGTTTCGAACGCCGTCAGCGCGCTCTCGGCCTGGGACGACAGGGTCACGGTCACGAACACGCTGATCGGCAGGCCCACGGCCCGTTCGTTGATGATGGCGGCGTAGCGGCTGATCACCCCCGCCCCTTCCAGCGCCCGCAGGCGACGCAGACAGGCGCTCTCCGACAGGGCGACCGTCTTCGCCAGATCGGTGTTTGTCATGCGCCCGTCCGCCTGCAGGGCGCGGAGCATCTTTCGGTCGGTCGCATCCAGAGCAACGGCAGACACGGTCTTCATCTGGTACCCTTGCACAAGATTCTGCGACTTTACGCCGATCAGTCGCGGAAAAGAACAGGAACCTGCACCGCGCGCCTCGCTAGAAGATGCAGCCAACGCCTCCGCCGCCCGTTGCGGTTCGGGGGCATGATCCGGAGAGACCAGATGCGCGTCGGCGTCCCCAAGGAAATCAAGAAGAACGAGCACCGCGTCGGCCTGACACCGACCGCTGCCCGCGAATACGTCGCCCATGGCCACACGGTCGCGGTCGAGTCCGGGGCCGGCCTCGGGGCCGGTTTCACCGATGAGGACTATACCCGCGCCGGGGCCACCCTCGTCCCCGACGCCGCCACGGTGTTCGCCACCTCCGACATGATCGTGAAGGTCAAGGAGCCGCAGAAGGTCGAGTGGGAAATGCTGCGCGAGGACCAGATCCTCTACACCTACCTCCACCTCGCGCCGGATCCGGAGCAGACGAAGGGTCTGCTGGCCTCGAAATGCGCCGCCATCGCCTATGAGACCGTGACCGACGCCCGCGGCGGCCTGCCGCTGCTGGCCCCGATGTCGGAAGTCGCCGGCCGGATCGCCGTCTTTTCCGCCGCCGAGACCCTGCTGAAACACAACGGCGGCATGGGCCTGCTGTTCTGTGGCGTACCCGGCGTGGCCCCGGCCCGGGTCCTGGTTCTGGGCGGCGGCGTCGTCGGCCTGAACGCGGCGCGCATGGCCATGGGCCTGGGGGCCGAGGTCGTGGTGCTGGAACGGTCCATCCCGCGCATGGCCTATATCGACGAGGTCACCAGTGGCCGGGTCATCACCCGCTATTCCTCCATCGGCGCGATCGACGAGGAAGTGGTCAAGGCCGACGTGGTCATCGGGGCCGTCCTGGTCCCCGGCGCCGAGGCCCCCAAGCTCATCAAGAAGTCGCACCTGAAGCAGATGAAGCCGGGTTCGGTCCTCGTCGATGTCGCCATCGACCAGGGCGGCTGTTTCGAGACCAGCCACGCCACCACCCATGAGGACCCGACCTATACGGTCGACGGCGTCGTCCACTACTGCGTCGCCAACATGCCGGGCGCCGCCCCCCGCACCTCGTCCGAGGCCCTGAACAACGCCACCCTGCCCTTCGGCCTCGCCCTCGCGAACCACGGCCTGGACGCGCTCCGGAAGGATCCGCATCTGGCGCGCGGGCTGAACGTGCTGAAGGGCGAGATCACCTATCCGGCCGTCGCCGACGCCATGGGCCTGTCATGGAGCGACCCGTTCGGCGTCTGGGCCAACGGCTAGGGCCTCAACAGCCCGCTCGCCCCGTTCGGATGCTGGACACGTCGGTCTTGAGACTGCGCCTGTAATTCGTCGCTCTCTTGCGGCATAAGCCCGCGATGAAGTTCCTCGACCAAGCCAAGATCTATATCCGTTCCGGCAACGGCGGGGCGGGCTCCGTCTCGTTCCGGCGCGAGAAATTCATCCCCAACGGCGGCCCCGACGGCGGCGACGGCGGCCATGGCGGCAACGTCTGGATCGAGGCCGTCGACGGCCTGAACACCCTGATCGACTATCGCTACCAGCAGCATTTCAAGGCCCCCACCGGCGGCCACGGCCAGGGCCGGCAGATGCATGGGGCCAAGGGCGAGGACATTGTGCTCAAGGTGCCCGTCGGCACCCAGGTGCTGGGCGAGGACAAGGAAACGGTCGTGCTGGACATGACCGAGGCTGGCCAGAAGGAGCTGCTGCTGTCCGGCGGCAACGGCGGCTGGGGCAACACCCGGTTCAAGGGCCCGGTCAACCAGGCGCCCCGCCACGCCAACCCCGGCCAGGAAGGCCAGGAGATGTGGATCTGGCTGCGGCTGAAGCTGATCGCCGACGTCGGCCTTGCCGGACTGCCCAATGCCGGCAAGTCGACCTTCCTCGCCGCCGCCAGCGCAGCGCGACCCAAGATCGCCGACTATCCCTTCACCACCCTGGTGCCCAATCTGGGCGTCGTGGACCTGTCCGAGACCGAGCGGTTCGTCATCGCCGACATCCCCGGCCTGATCGAGGGGGCCTCGGAAGGGGCGGGCCTCGGCACCCGTTTCCTCGGCCACGTCGAGCGCTCGGGCTGTCTGATCCACCTGATCGACGGCACCCAGGACGACATCGCCGGGGCGTACCGGACCATCCGCCACGAACTGGAGGCCTATGGCTCCGGCCTCGCCGACAAGGCCGAGATCCTGGCCCTGAACAAGATTGACGCCCTGACCCCCGAGGCGCGGGACACCAAGGCCGCCGAACTGGAGGCGGTCGCCGGCCGTCGTCCCATGCTGGTGTCCGGTGTCTCCGGCGAGGGCGTGACACGGCTGTTGCGCGCGGCCTGGACCGAGGTGCGCAAGGATCGGGGCGAGATCGCTCCGGCCGAAGAGGACGAGACCGTCATGGAGACGCCCGGAGGCTGGGCCCCGTGACCCTCTCGGGGCCGCCTCTCGCCGCCACGGCCATCGCCGCCGCCGAACGCGTCGTGCTCAAGATCGGGTCGTCGCTGCTGGTGGATTCGCGGACCAACGCGGTCGATCTCATCTGGCTGCGCAACCTCGCTGCCGACATCGCGGGGCTCAAGGCCCAGGGCAAACAGGTCCTGATCGTGTCTTCCGGCGCGGTCGCCCTCGGGCGTCGCCGTCTGGGCGCCCTGGCGCGGGGGCCCGGGCTGGAGAAGAAACAGGCCGCTGCCGCCGCCGGACAGTCGATGCTGATGCACGCCTGGGAGTCGGTCCTCGACCCGCACGACATCATCGTCGCCCAGATCCTGCTGACGCGCGACGACACCGAAACGCGCCGCCGCTGGCTCAACGCCCGCGCCACGGTCGGGGCCCTGCTGGACATGGGGGCGGTGCCGATCGTCAACGAGAACGACACCATCGTCACCGACCAGATCAAATACGGCGACAACGACCGGCTTGCGGCGCGCGTCGCCCAGATGATCAGCGCCGACCTGCTGATCCTGCTGTCCGATGTCGACGGCCTCTATACGGCGGATCCCCGGGTCGATCCGGCCGCCGAACACATCCCCTATATCGAGACCCTCACGCCCGAGATCGAGGCCATGGCGACCGGGGCCAATGCCGCGGCGGGGGTCGGCACGGGCGGCATGGCGACCAAACTCATGGCGGCGCGGATCGCCGCCGAGGCCGGTTGTGCCACACTCATCGCCCAGGGACGGACCCGGATGCGCCACGTTCCGACCCTCGAAGAGGGCCGCCGCTGCACCCTGATCGCGCCCGCCACCACGGTGAAGGCGGCCTACAAGCTCTGGATCGGCGGCTCCCTGGCCACGCGCGGCCGGGTGACCATCGACAAGGGCTGCGCCCGTGCCCTGACCCGCGGCAAGTCGCTGCTGGCGGTCGGAATCACCGCCAGCGAAGGTGATTTCAGCAAGGGGGATCCGGTCGAGGTTTTCAATGAACTGGGGGTCGAGATTGCCCGCGGTCTGGTGCGCTATGACGCCAATGACGTGTCAAAAATCATGGGCGTCCGGTCCGGCGGCCTGACGGCGGCGCTGGGCTTTGCGGGCGGTCCGGTGGTGATTCATGCAGACGATCTGGCCCTGCGGGACGGCGGGACCTCTTGAATCCCGCGCCGCGGACGCGACCTTAGGAGCATGACCATGACCCAGGACGCCCCCGCCCCGACCGCCGATCCCGACCTCGAAACCGCCATGCTGGACATGGGCCGGCGGGCCCGTTCCGCCGGCCGCGCCCTGGCCCTCGCCGGGCCGGACACCCGAACGAAGGCCATCTCCGGCATGGCGGCGGCCCTCCGCCTGCGATCGGATCAGGTGCTGGCCGCCAATGCGGCCGATCTCGACGACGCCCGGGCCAAGGGCATGGCGTCGGCCATGATGGACCGTCTGGCCCTTGACGCGAAACGGCTGCAGGGCGTGATCGGCGCGCTGGAGTCGATCGCGGCCATCCCCGACCCGGTCGGGGTCGAGACGGCCCGCTGGACACCCGAAAACGGCCTCGACATCGCCCGGGTCCGGACGCCCATCGGGGTCCTGGCCATCATCTATGAGAGCCGGCCCAATGTGACCGCCGACGCGGCGGCCCTGGCCGTACGCGCGGGCAATGCCGTCATCCTGCGGGGCGGGTCGGAGTGCCTGCGCTCCAACCTCGCCCTCCACGAGGCCCTGGTCGAGGGTCTGGTGTCGGCTGGCCTCTCGCCCGACACGGTGCAGATCGTCACCACCCGAGACCGCGCCGCGGTCGGCCATATCCTGTCCGGGCTGGACGGGGCCATCGACCTGCTGATTCCGCGGGGTGGCCGCTCGCTGGTCGAGCGGGTCAAGTCCGAGGCCCGGGTCGCCGTGCTGGGCCACCTGGAGGGCGTCAATCACGTCTATGTCCACGCCAGCGCCGATCCCGACATGGCCCGGGCCGTCACCCTGAACGCCAAGATGCGGCGCGTCTCGGTCTGCGGGGCCGCCGAGACCCTGCTGATCGACCGGGCGGTGGCGGAGACCCTGCTGCCGCTGATCGCGGGAGACCTGACGCAGGCCGGCTGCGAACTACGCGCCGATCCCGCCGCCCGCGTCCTCGTCCCCGACGCCGCCGCCGCGAATGACGACGACTGGTCGACCGAATATCTGCGGCCAATCCTGGCGGTGAAGGTGGTCGAAGGTCTGGATCAGGCGCTCGACCATGTCGCCCGCTATGGCTCGGGGCACACGGAGTCGATCGTGGCCTCGGACGGGGCCGCCATCGAGCGCTTTCTGGCCGAGGCCGACGCCGGTATTGTCCTGGCCAACGCCTCGACCCAGTTCGCCGACGGCGGCGAGTTCGGCTTTGGCGGCGAGATCGGCATCTCGACGGATCGCCTCCACGCCCGCGGCCCGGTCGGGGCCGAACAGCTGACCAGTTTCAAATACGTCATCCGCGGCACCGGCCAGACACGGCCCTGATCACGTCCGTCTACGGACTTCGCCTTCGCGACGGGAACGGTTTCCCGTGTCGGCTCCTTCCTCTGGAAAGGAGGTTCCGATGAGCGACGACAGGAAGCAGACACGGGGCCGCGAGGCCAACGGGGCCATCCCCCCCGGCAAGCCGGACGCCGCGACCTCCGAGGCGGCAGTCAAGCGCAACGGCGAACGCGAACGGCGCAGCGCCGGTCCCGATGGTCCCGACGCGACCGTGGTCGGCGACACCTTCAAGAACGCGCCCGGCTGAACGCCCGCGACAGTGCCTCGCGGGCGTGTTAGCTCACGGCTGAGCATAAGCCCCGCGAGACCGCCTTGTCCTTCTTTCACGCCGGGCCCGCGCCCCGGGCCGCCGGCCCCCGCCCCGGAGCCCTCAGGGATGGTCTGGGCCTGTCGGCCGGCATGAGGGTGGGACTGTTCGGGGGCTCCTTCAATCCGGCCCATGATGGCCACGCCCATGTGGCGGAGACGGCCCTGCGCCGTCTCGACCTGGACCGGGTGGTCTGGCTGGTATCGCCCCAGAACCCGCTCAAGGATCGCCGCCACACCGCGCCGCTGGCCGAGCGCATGGCCTCGGCGCAGTGCGTCGCCCGGCCCCCGCACATGGTGGTTTCCGATTTCGAGACGCGCATCGGCACGAGCTGGACGGTCGATACCCTGCGTGTGCTGAAAAGACGTCACCCCGACGTCCGGTTCGTCTGGCTGATGGGTTCGGACAATCTGGAGAGTTTCCACCACTGGCGGGGCTGGACCGACATCATGCGGATGATGCCCGTCGCCGTCGTCGCCCGACCCGGCAGTATGCTGGAAAGCCGCGCTGCCCCGGCCGCACGGCGCTTCGCCCGGCAACGGGTCTCTTCCAGCAGCGCCCGGCTGCTTCCCGCCATGGCCGCCCCCGCCTGGACCTATCTGACCGCCCCTCTGAACCCCAGTTCGTCCACCGCCCTGCGCGCCGCGAAATGGCCTTGAGCGGGCCGGGTGACGTTTTCGGCCGTTCGTGCTAGGCTCGTCTCTTGTAAACCCTCCCGGAGCCCTCCGCTGACCCCCTCGCCCGTGCACGACGCACAAGACCTCGCCGCACAAGATATCGCCGCGCAAGACGACGCCGTTTCCAACACGGCCCCCGACATGGAGCCGATCGAACCCGTCCACACCGACGACGGCGTCGACAGCGATCACGAGGACGACCTTTCGGACGACTCCGCCGCCGACCTGCCGCTCTTCGGGGCCGACGCCGACGATGCCGACGACGGCCCGGGCTTCGACCGTCAGGGTCCGGTCCCGATCGGGTCGACCGTGCTTGAAACCGCCCTCTTGTCGAAGCTCGACGAGGACAAGGCCCAGGACATCGTGCTGATCGACCTGAAGGGCAAATCGCCCATGGCCGACACCATGATCGTCGCCTCGGGGCGGTCCCACCGGCATGTCGGCGCCCTCGCCGATCACCTGCTGCGCACGCTGAAGGAAAACGGCATGGGCCGCGCCAAGGTCGAGGGCCTGCCGCACTGCGACTGGGTGCTGATCGACGCCGGCGATGTGATCGTGCACCTGTTCCGCCCGGAAGTGCGCATGTTCTACAACATCGAGAAAATCTGGGCCGTCGACAGCGCCCACCGCACCGCCAGCGCCTGAGCGACGCCCGGCGTGAAGCTCGCCATCGCCGCGATCGGCAAGCCGGGCCGCGGACCTGAATCGACACTGGCGGCCGACTACGCCGCCCGCGCCACCGTCGCCGGCCGGGCACTGGGTCTTGGTCCGCTGGAACTGATCGATCTGGACCCGAAAAAGCCCGGCAAGGCCCAGGAGGCCGTCCTGCTGCTGGCGGCAGCCGAGGGGGCCCATCTGATCGCCTGTGACGAGCGCGGCAGGACCTGGTCCAGCCGGGCCTTCGCCGATCACATCGCCGACCTGCGCGACCGGGGCGAGCGTCGGCTGGTGTTCGCCATCGGCGGGGCCGACGGCCTCGACGCCGGCGTCCTGGCGGCGGCGGGATCGACCCTGGCCTTCGGACCCCAGACCTGGCCCCACGCCCTGGCCCGGGCGATGCTGGCCGAACAGCTGTATCGCGCCGTGACGATCCTGTCCGGATCACCCTATCATCGCGACGGATGATCCGCCTTCTCCTCCCCGTCCTGCTCCTCGCCCTCTCGGCCCCGGCGGCGACCGCCCCCGTGCAGGACGAGCTGCGTCAACTCCAGGCGGAATATCGCGACGAGCAGATCCGGGCCCGACGCCTGCGCGCGGACGCCCGCGACGCCCAGACCGAACTGGCCGCGCTCGACCGCGAACTGGCGGGTCTGCGCCGCGACCAGACGGCCGACGACGCCCGCCTCGCCGCGCAACGGCAGCGCCTGCAGGATCTCGGCCGCCGCGAGGCGGTGATCGTCGCGGAACTTGCGGGCGTGCGCGACGGACAGGGGCGGCTTCTGTCGGCCCTGCAGATGATGAGCCGTCGTCCGCCGCCGCCGCTCCTGATCCCGGCCGACCGCGCGGTCGACACGGTCCGCGCCGCGGTCCTGATGAAAGCCATGACCCCGGACCTGCAACGCAGCGCCGCTGTGTTGTCCGCCCGGCAGGCCGAGGTCGGGCGCATCCGTCGGCTCGCGGTTCTTGCCAGCGAGCGTCTGGTGACCACCGAGAGCGCCCAGGGGGACCGTCGGGCCGGGATCGAGGATCTGTCTGCCCGCCGCGCGGCCCTGCTGGTGGTGCTGAAGGCGGACGCCGCACGGGCCGAACGGGCCGCGGCGGCTCTGGAGACCCGCATTCTCGCGCTGGGGGCGCAGCCGGGTCCGGTCGGCGAGGCATCCGGCGCGCCCGCGACGCGCCTGCCCGGCGGGCGGACGCGACTGTCACGGCCGGTCGCGGGCGCGCCCCTCCCGTCGTCCGGTGCCCGGTCGGGCGGCCGGCGCTGGGCGGCCGCGGGCGGCGCGGTCGTGGCTCCGGCCGATGCCGTCGTGGATCACGTCGGCCCCCTCAGCGGCTGGGGGCAGGTCGTCATCCTCGATCTCGGCGGAGGCTGGCGCGCGGTTCTGGCGGGGCTGGACGACCTCTCGGTCGCATCGGGCCAGAAGGTTGAGGACGGCCAGCCGCTGGGCTCGGTCGCCCGCGGGGGCGAGGTCTATCTGGAGCTGCGCCGGGAGGACCGGGCCGTGGACCCGGACCCCTATCTGTGATCCGGCTGCGCCCCTGCGGCGAAACCGCTTCCCAAGCCACTGTGACGCTGATTTTATCGCCCTGACGCGGGGTGGCCATGATTATATCGTGACATCCCGTCCTCCCCCCTGGCCGCCCGACGGCGGCCGCCGAAAGAGACCGAATGCGCAAACTGCACCTCGCTGGAGCCGCCGTCCTGGCTTTGGGCCTCAGCGGCATGGCCGTCGTCGGCCAGACGCCCCGCAACGAGACCTTCCGGATGCTTCAGCTGTTCGGGGATGTGCTGGGGGTGGTCGAGCAGGCCTACGTCGTTCCGGTCGACAATCAGAAGCTGATCGAGGCGGCGCTGGCGGGCATGATGACCGCGCTCGACCCCCATTCCAACTACCTCGCGCCGGACGGTTTTTCCGAACTGCAGGAGCGGACCTCGGGTGAATACTCCGGCGTCGGCCTGACCATCACCGCCGAGGGCGGGCTGGTAAAGGTCATCTCGCCGATGGACAACAGCCCCGCCGGCCGCGCCGGCGTCCAGGCGGGCGACGTGATCTCGGCCATCGACGGCCAGAACGCCTCGGGCCTGACGGTGTCGGACGTGTCCGAGAAATTGCGCGGGGCCATGGGCACCTCGGTGACCGTCACCTTCCTGCGGGACGGGGAGGATCCCCGCGATGTCGTCCTGACCCGCGAGGTGATCAAGATCGAGTCCGTTACCGGCCGGATGGAGGGCGAGTTCGGCTATCTGCGGGTTGCGACCTTCAACGAGAACACCGGCCGCGAACTGACGGAATCCATCGCCAGGCTTCGGCGCGAAAATCCGGCGCTGAAGGGCTTCGTCCTTGACCTGCGCAACAACGGCGGGGGCCTGCTGACGGCCGCGATCGATGTGTCGGACGCCTTCCTCGAGCGTGGCGAGATCGTCAGCCAGCGGGGCCGCAAGCCCGACCAGATCGAGCGCTATGCCGCCCGGCCCGGCGATCTGATCGACGGCCTGCCGCTGGTGGTGCTGATCAACTACGGCTCCGCCTCGGCCTCGGAAATCGTCGCGGGTGCGCTGAAGGACCAGGAGCGGGCCACGCTCGTCGGCCTGACCAGCTTTGGCAAGGGGTCGGTCCAGACCGTCATCCCCCTGGGTGGCGGGCGCGACGGAGCGCTCTCCATCACGACGGCGCGCTATTTCACGCCGTCGGGGGCCTCGATCCAGAAGATCGGGGTTGAGCCCGACCTTGAAGTCGCCCGGACCGAGGCCGAGGCCCGGATCGTGTCGCGCTCCAGCTTCATCTATTCCGAGGCCGCCTATGCCACGGCGCTTGACGCCTCCATCGGGGCCGAACGCAAGGGGGCGCACACGCCGCGCGAGGCTCCGGGGCCGGACTATGACGAAGAGGCCGACTATCAGCTGCAGCGCGCGCTCGACGTCCTGCGCGCCGGAGGTGACCTGACCCGTCTGGCGGCCGCGCCCGAAGGCATCGTGGTCACTGAAGCCTCGATCGTCACGGCCGAGGCGGAGACGACCGAGGGGCCCGCCGATCAGCCCGAACAGCCGCGTCTTACCCCGGACGTGACCCCGGACAACCGGCCGGTCCCGAACGAACGGCGCTGACGCCGGCCCAGGGGCCGGCATGGCTAACAGCGCGTTAGGCTTTCTTAACCGCCGGCCGTTCATAGTCAGGGGTGAAGATGACCGTCCGGAATCCGTCCGGTCGCCCGTTCCCCGAGCGTCCACAGTATGTTCGCCAAACGCCAGTCCGCCCTCGCCGCCACCGCCGGTGCCGCTCCGTCCGGCAAGGGGATCAGGCTTGACCTCAGGCCGGTCGCCGGCTGGCTGAAGAAGCCCCCGGTCGCGGTGGGTGCCGCGGGCCTGCTGCTGCTGACCGCGGTGGCCCTGTTCATGACCGTCCTGGGCGACCCGCGCGCGGGAGCCCCCTCGGCCCGCGTCAGTCTCAAGCGCGAGGCCCCGGTTGAGGCTCCCCCACCCAGCGGACTCGAGGCCTTCAGCATGGGCGGGTTCTCGGCCTGGCAGGGGCTGTCGGGTGACCCGGCGCTGGACGCGGGCGGAGCGGCCGGCGGCGAAGCCCTGATCACCCTGCCGGACGGGGCCACCGTCGCGGGCGGCTCGGCCATCGCCGCCCCGCGCATTGCAGCCCAGCCCCTTGCCGCGGCCCCGATCGCCGGTCTCAGCCAGCCGGGCCCGCAGGGACCGCTGCCGGTCATCGCCACGGATGGCCGCGTCCCGGCCCAGGCCTATGCCCGTCCGTTCCAGTCGAACGGCAAGCCGCGGGTCTCCCTCATCGTCGGCGGTCTGGGGCTCAACGCCGTCACCACACGCGCGGCCATCGAACGCCTGCCGGCCGAAGTCACCCTGAGCTTCGTGCCCTATGCCGAGGGTCTCCAGGGCTGGATCGATCTGGCCCGTGCCCAGGGGCATGAGGTCATGATCGAGATCCCGATGGAGCCGACCGGTTACCCGAGCAATGATCCCGGCCCCTATACCCTGCTGGCCAACGCCACGCCCGATGACGTCGAGGCGAAGATGACATGGCTGCTGGGTCGCGCGACCGGCTATTTCGCCGTAACCAACTATCTGGGGGACCGGTTTGTGACCTCGGACAGCGGCATGAGCGCCTTCCTCGGCGTACTCCGACAGAGGGGCGTGGCCTTCCTCGATGACGGCATGGCCCGACGTCGGCCCGGGGCCTGGGCCCGTGCCAGCGCCGATGTCGTCGTCGACGAGACCCAGACGCCCGCCGCCATCATCGGGCGGCTGAACGCCCTCGAGGCGGCCGCCAAAAGCCGGGGCGCGGCGCTGGGCACCGGCTTCGCCTATCCGGTCACCGTCGAGGCCGCCGCCCGCTGGACCGCGGGTCTCGACGCCCGCGGCCTGCAACTGGCTCCCGCGTCGGCCATGACCCAGCGACCGGGACGGTAGGAGGCGGGGTTGCTGGCGGGTGATGGGTGGCTGGCGCCGGCCCACCGTCAGTGTGCATAGATGTCCATGTCCTCGACCCGGCCACCTGCCACCCGCCACCCGTCACCCGACCACCCCCGCCATCGCCCCAATGTCGGCGTCGTCCTGTTCAACGCCGCCGGACAGGTCTGGTACGGCCGCCGCGCCGGCATGACCGACGGAGCTGCCTGGCAGTTTCCGCAAGGCGGCGTGGACCACGGCGAGGACCTCGAGGCCGCCGCCCGCCGCGAACTTGAGGAGGAGACCGGCGTCACCTCGGTCCAGCTTCTGGGCAAGACCGACGGCTGGATCGTGTATGACTTCCCGGAGGCCCTGAAAGCCCGCCACCGCGCAGACGGCCGCACGCCCTGGGACGGTCAGAAACAGGTCTGGTTCGCTTTCCGCTTCAGCGGCGACGACAGCGAGATCGTGCTCGACCGCCACGGCGACATCGAGTTCGACGCCTGGCGCTGGGGCGACCTGTCCGAGGCCTGCGACCTGATCGTGCCCTTCAAGCGCGACGCCTATGCCCGGGTCGTCGCGGCCTTCGCGCCGTTCGCCGGCTGAAGCTCAGCTCGCGGGTGCCAGCCGCATGAGGACGATCCCGGCCAGGATCAGGCCGGCGGCCGCCACCCGCAGCGGATGGACGCCCTCGTTCAGCCACAGGACGCCGACGATGAAGGCCCCGACGGCCCCGATACCGGTCCAGACGGTATAGGCCGTACCCAGCGGCAGGGTCCGCATGGCGAGGGACAGCAGGGCGAAACTGACCCCCATCGTGCCCAGGGTGATCACACTGGGCCACAGCCGCGTGAACCCCGACGACTGTTTCATGAAATAGGCCCAGACCACTTCCAGCAGTCCGGCGATGACAAGATAGACCCAGGCCATGGTCGACGGCCCTCCTGAAAAAAAGGGCCGGGCCGTCCCGGGCTTGTCCCGCGGACCCGGCCACGGTGGGGGACGTGGCCCCGCGGCCGGGAAATGGGACAGCCCCACGCGCCGATCAAGCCCGTCTGGTCAGATTGGCGGCGTTGGCGGGTTCGCTGCCCGGAATTTGGTCGATTTGGCGAGGCCTCCGGTCATCCCTCAGCCGCCCCTCGGCCCCAGCAGGATGACCGCCGCCCCGACCAGACACAGCCCCGCGCCCAGCAGGTCCCAGCGGTCCGGTGCCCGGTGCTCGACCAGCCAAAGCCACATCAGGGACGCGGCTATATAGACCCCGCCATAGGCGGCATAGGCGCGCCCGGCCGCATCGGCCTCGACCCGCGTCAGCAGCCAGGCGAACAGGATCAGCGACAGGGTGCCGGGCACGGCCCACAACGGCGACCGGTCAAGCCGCAACCAGGCCCAGAATGCAAAACAGCCGGCGATTTCCGCGCCGGCTGCCAGGATATAGAGGAGGGCGGTCATCACGGGACCGACGGCGACCCTCAGGCCGCCGCGACCTCGGTGGCTTGCTCGGCCAGGATGGTCAGGCCGTCGGGCGTGACATCGGCAAAGCCCCCCCGCACGGTGAAGGTGCGCTTGCCCTTCTCCGCGAAGACGGTGACGGCACCCTCGCGCAGGGCGGTCATGAACGGGGCGTGCTGGGGCAGCACACCGAAATCGCCCTCGACACCCGGCGCATCGACCTGGTCCACGAGGCCGGCGAAGACCTCGCGTTCCGGCGACACCAGCGAGAAATTGAGCTTGCCCGCCATGCTCAGGACGCGTCCGCCGCGAGCTTCTGGGCCTTCTCGACGGCCTCCTCGATGGTGCCGACCATGTAGAAGGCGGCTTCCGGCAGGTGATCGTACTCGCCGGCGACGATCGCCTTGAAGCTGCGGATGGTGTCTTCCAGCGCCACGAACTTGCCGGGCGCATTGGTGAACTGCTCGGCCACGAAGAAGGGCTGGGACAGGAAGCGCTGGATCTTGCGGGCGCGCGACACGACCAGTTTGTCGTCTTCCGACAGCTCGTCCATGCCCAGGATGGCGATGATGTCCTTCAGCGCCTTGTACTGCTGCAGCACTTCCTGGACCGAACGGGCGACACGGTAATGCTCCTCACCGATCACCAGCGGGTCCATGATCCGGCTGGTCGAATCCAGCGGGTCCACGGCCGGGAAGATGGCCTGGGCGGCGATGTCGCGGCTCAGCACGGTCGTCGCATCGAGGTGGGCGAAGGAGGCGGCCGGGGCCGGGTCGGTCAGGTCGTCGGCGGGCACATAGATGGCCTGGACCGAGGTGATCGAGCCCTTCTTGGTCGAGGTGATCCGCTCCTGCAGATTGCCCATCTCGGTGGCCAGGGTCGGCTGATAGCCCACCGCCGAGGGGATGCGGCCCAGCAGCGCCGACACTTCCGAGCCGGCTTGGGTGAAGCGGAAGATGTTGTCGACGAACAGAAGGACGTCCTTGCCTTCCTCGTCGCGGAAATACTCGGCCTGGGCCAGACCCGTCAGGGCCACGCGCGCGCGGGCGCCGGGAGGCTCGTTCATCTGGCCGTAGACGAGGGCGCATTTCGAGCCCTCGGTTGAGCCACCGTTCTTGCTCGGGTCCACGTTCACGTTGGACTCGATCATCTCGTGATACAGGTCGTTGCCCTCACGCGTGCGCTCGCCCACGCCGGCCAGCACGGAATAACCGCCGTAGGCCTTGGCGATGTTATTGATAAGCTCCTGCATCGTAACGGTTTTACCGACGCCGGCGCCGCCGAACAGGCCGACCTTGCCGCCCTTGGTGAAGGGGCAGATCAGGTCGATGACCTTGATGCCCGTGACGAGGATTTCCGAAGAGGTCGACTGCTCCTCAAAGGTCGGGGCGTCGCGGTGGATCGGCCGGCGCTCCGTGGTCTGGATCGGGCCGGCCTCGTCGATCGGGTCGCCGACGACGTTCATGATCCGGCCCAGCACGGCCGGGCCGACCGGGGTCAGGATCGACGTGCCGGTGTCGGTCACGGGCTGGCCGCGCGTCAGGCCTTCCGTCGTGTCCATGGCGATGGTGCGAACCATGTTCTCGCCGAGGTGCTGGGCCACTTCCAGCACCAGGCGGAACGGCTGGCCCGTCTTCTGGTCGACGTTCTGGGTCTCGAGGGCGTTCAGGATCGCCGGCAGTTCACCGGTGAACTCGACGTCCACGACAGCGCCGATGACCTGGGCGATCTTGCCCACGCCGGTGCCGGCCGTGAAGGCGGCGTTGCCGGTGGCGGGGGCCGCGGCCGGAGCCTTGGGCTTGCGGGGGGCGGCGGGCTTCTTGGGGGCGACGGTGTCGGTCATGGGGATGCGGTTCTTCTCGGAAAGTCGTGTCGGAAAGGGGTCAGGCTTCGACGAGGTCGAGGCGGCGTTCGATGCGGGCGATGCGCTCTTCAAGGCGATCAAGGCGTTGGCTTTGACCCGCCAGAGAGACCTGAACCTGTCCCACCTGGATCTCGATGCCCGTCATCCGGGCCTTGAGATCGACGATGTCGAGCGCCATGGCATCCGTGCTGGCCCGGATATGCTTGAGGTGCTCGAGGATCAGGTGCGACACGTCCGCAGTCACTGTGGCGTCCTTTCGACGCTGAGTGCTTAGCACATTTTTCGTTAGAGCGCCTCCGCGCCGGCGATGATCTCGATCAGTTCGGTGGTGATCTGGGCCTGGCGCTTGCGGTTGTACTGCAGGGTCAGGCTGTTGATGAGGTCGCCCGCGTTGCGGGTGGCATTGTCCATGGCGCCCATCTGGGCCCCGAAGAAGCTGGCCTGGTTCTCGTACAGGGCGGCCAGGATCTGGGTGGTGACATTGCGCGGCAGCAGGGTCTCGAGGATTTCCTCTTCCGACGGCTCATACTCATAAACCGCGCCGTTCAGGTCGATCGGCGCGGCGTCGCTGTCGACGACCGCGGGGATCAGCTGTTTCGGCGTCGGAACCTGCGAGATGACGGACTGGAACCGGCTGTAGAACAGGGTCACCACATCGGCGTCGCCGGACTCGAACCGTTCGGCGATCAGGGCCGCGATCGGCTCGGCGGTCGCCATACCGATGACCTTGTGCTCGCTGAGCTCGAAGGTCTGGATGATCCGGCTGCCGAACTGGCGGGTCAGGCCGTCGCGGACCTTGCGGCCCACGGCGATGATCTTCACGTCCTTGCCGTTGGCAATCAGCGTGTTGATCCGCTCGCGCGCGGCCCGGATGACATTGGTATTGAATCCACCGGCCAATCCCTTGTCGCCCGTGGCCACAACGATCAGGTGCTTCTGGTCCGAGCCGGTGCCGGCCAGCAGGCGGGGCGCGTCGTCACCGGACACGCCGGCCGCCAGATTGGCGATGACGGCGGCCATCTTGCGGGCATAGGGCCGCGCGCTCTCGGCCTGGTCCTGGGCGCGCTTCAGCTTGGCCGCGGCGACCATGTTCAGGGCTTTCGTGATCTTCTGCGTGGACTTCACGCTTCCGATCCGATTGCGCATTTCCTTCAGGCTGGCCATCGGGCGTTACTCTCTATGCGTCCGGGACTCAGGCGAAGGTCTTGGCGAAGGCTTCGATCGCGGCCTTCAGCTCGGCCTCCAGCTCCTTGGACAGGGCCTTGGTCGACTTGATGGCGTCCAGCGTCGACTGGTGGGCCGAATGCATCCGGGCCAGCAGTTCGCTCTCGAACCGGGCGATGTCGGAGACCGCGATCTTGTCGAGATAGCCGCGCGTGCCGGCATAGATCGACACGACCTGCTCCTCGACCGTCAGCGGCGAGTACTGGGGCTGTTTCAGCAGCTCCGTCAGGCGCGCGCCCCGGGCCAGCAGCCTCTGCGTCGAGACGTCGAGGTCCGAGCCGAATTTCGCGAAGGCGGCCATCTCCCGGTACTGGGCCAGCTCGCCCTTGATCGAACCGGCCACCTGTTTCATCGCCTTGATCTGGGCCGAGGAACCCACGCGCGACACCGAGATGCCGACGTTCACAGCCGGACGGATGCCCTGGTAGAACAGGTCGGACTCGAGGAAGATCTGGCCGTCGGTGATCGAGATCACATTGGTCGGAATATAGGCCGAGACGTCGTTGGCCTGGGTCTCGATCAGCGGCAGGGCGGTCATCGAGCCCGAGCCGTTGTCAGCGTTCAGCTTGGCCGAACGCTCCAGCAGGCGGCTGTGCAGATAGAAGACGTCGCCCGGATAGGCCTCGCGGCCCGGCGGGCGGCGCAGCAGCAGGGACATCTGGCGATAGGCCACCGCCTGTTTCGACAGGTCGTCATAGACGATCAGGGCGTGCATGCCGTTGTCACGGAAGAACTCGCCCATGGCCGTGCCCGAGAACGGGGCCAGGAACTGCAGCGGGGCCGGCTCCGAGGCCGTGGCGGCCACCACGATGGTGTATTCGAGCGCGCCGCGCTCCTCGAGCGTCTTGACGATCTGGGCCACGGTCGAGCGCTTCTGCCCGATGGCGACATAGATGCAGTAGAGCTTGTCGCCCTCGGCCGCGCCTTCGACGTTGATCGACTTCTGGTTCAGGATGGTGTCGATCGCCACGGCGGTCTTGCCGACCTGACGGTCACCGATGATCAGCTCGCGCTGGCCGCGGCCGACCGGGATCAGGGTGTCGATGGCCTTGAGGCCGGTCTGCATCGGCTCATGCACCGATTTGCGCGGGATGATGCCCGGGGCCTTGACGTCGACGCGGCGGCGCTCGGTGAACTGGATCGGGCCCTTGCCATCGATCGGCTCGCCCAGCGGATTGACGACGCGACCCAGCAGGCCCTTGCCGACCGGCACGTCCACGATCTCGCCCAGACGGCGGACCTCATCGCCCTCGGCGATCTGTGCATCGGCACCGAAGATCACGGCCCCGACGTTGTCGCGCTCGAGGTTCAGGGCCATGCCCTTCACGCCGGCCTTGGGGAATTCGATCATCTCGCCGGCCTGGACGTTGTCCAGGCCGTGGATGCGGGCGATGCCGTCGCCCACCGACAGCACCTGACCCACGTCCGAGACGTCGGCTTCCACGCCGAAATTGGCGATCTGGGACTTGAGGATGGCCGAAATCTCGGCGGCGCGGATGTCCATGGTCGGGCTCTCTGGCTTTCGTCTTGGGTCGGCGTCGGTAGCGGGACCGACGATCAATCGTTGTGGCCTAGGCCCTCTTGAGGGCGAACTTCATCTGGTCGAGCTTGGTTTTCAGGGAGGCGTCGAACAGCTTCGACCCCACCTTGATCTTGAGACCGCCGAGGATGGCGGGATCGACCCGGGCGGTCATCTCCGGCTCCTTGCCCAACGCGGTCACGAGCGCGGCCTGGATAGCCTTGGTCTGTGCCGCGGTCAGGGGCCGCGCCGACACCACCTCGGCGGCGACGATGCCCGCGTGCCTCGCGTAGAGAGTCTCGAAACCGGTGATCACGCCGCCCAGATCCCGGGCACGGCCATTCTGGGCCAGAAGCCCGAGGAAGTTGCGCGTCGTCGCCTCGAATTTCGCGGCGTCCGCGATGGCGAGCACGCCCTTCTGCTGGTCTTCCGCCGTCAGGATGGGCGATGTGGCGAGACGACGCAGATCCGCGCTTTCGAGCCACGCGGCCTTCAGCGACGCGAGATCGGCGCGCACGGCGGCAAGACGACCGGTTTCGAGCGCGAGGTCAAACAGCGCCTGGGCGTAGCGTGCGCCGACTTCTGTCGTTCTGAAATCGTCAGCCAAGGCCTGTCCGTCCGCTGTGCGTGTCTGTTCGAATGACCGGCCGCGAGCCTCGCGCCGGTCAAAGGCTTGTATTGCTTAAGGAAAGCACGCCGAAGGCCGTTTCGTCCGAAACGTCCCTCGAAAGCCGGGCGCCTGATAGCATGGGGTTCCGCGTGCCGCAACCGAGGCCTCGGGCCATGGACGCGGGAACCGGGTTGTGCGCGCTCGCGCTTGATCACCGCGCCGCGCCGTGGCCTTAGAAGCCGAACCCTCGACCTTCAGGATCGCCTTTATGCTCGACAGCATTACCCCGCTGCTTTCCGACCCCGCGGCCTGGGCCGCGCTCGTCACCCTCATCGTGATGGAGGTGGTGCTCGGGATCGACAATCTGATCTTCATCTCGATCCTCTCGAACAAACTGCCGCCTGAGCACCGGTCCCGGGTTCGCCGCATCGGCATTTCGCTGGCGCTGGTCATGCGTCTGGGCCTGCTGTCCACCATCGCCTGGATCGTCACCCTGACCGCGCCGGTCTTCTCCGTCATGGGCAACGCGTTCTCGTGGAAGGACATGATCCTGATTGCCGGGGGCCTGTTCCTCGTCTGGAAGGCCACCAAGGAGATCCACCATACGGTCGATCCCAACCCCAGCCGCGACCTGCTCGACAAGGACAAGGACAAGGGCGCGAGCGTCATGATCAACAACGCCGGCGCGGCGATCTTCCAGATCATCCTCATCGATCTCGTGTTCTCGATCGACTCCATCCTGACCGCGGTGGGCATGACCGAGCACCTGCCGATCATGGTCGTCGCTGTCCTCGTGGCGATCACCGTCATGCTGGTGGCCGCCGACCCGCTCGGCGATTTCATCGACAAGAACCCCAGCGTGGTGATGCTGGCGCTCGGCTTCCTGCTGATGATCGGGATGGTGCTGATCGCCGAGGGTTTCGGGGCCTATGTGCCCAAGGGCTACATCTACGCGGCCATGGCCTTCTCGGCCGGGGTGGAGGTGCTGAACCTGCTGGGCCGGCACTCCAGTTCCAAGCGCGAGAAGGCGCTGGAGGCGCGCGAGGCGGCCAACCTCGCCGAGGCCCGCGCCGTCAGGGCGGAGGCCGATGCCGCTGCGGACCCCGCAGGCTGATGCCAGGCCGGAGTCTCCGCGCCGCCCTGGCGGGGGCTCTTGCCCTCACGCTGGGCTGGCCCGTTGCCGCGACCGCCCAGCAAGCCGCCGCCCGGCCGTCGGCGGCCCCGGTCGCGGAGACCCGCCCGCCCCGCTACGGCCATGAGATCGTCGCGACCTTTCCGCATGACCCCGGGGCCTTCACCCAGGGGCTCCAGTTCGTCGATGGCGTCCTGCTGGAGAGCACGGGAAGAGAAAATTCCGGCGTCCGCCGGGTCCGGCTCGAGGACGGCGTGGTCACCCACCAACAGGCGCTGGGCGGTCGCTACTTCGGCGAGGGCCTGACCGTCGTCGGCGATCGGGTGCTGAGCCTGACCTGGACCGACGGGGTCGGCTTCATCTGGGCCCGGGACGATCTCGCGCCCCTGGGGCAGTTTTCCTACGCCGGCGAGGGCTGGGGCCTGACCTATGACGGTCGCCGCCTGATCCTGTCGGACGGTCTGGCCCGCCTGCGCTTTCTCGACCCCGTCACCTTTGCTGAAACCGGCTCCGTCCCGGTCACCTTCATGGGCCGGCCGCTGGATCGGCTGAACGAGCTTGAGTTCGTCGACGGCGAGGTCTTCGCCAATGTCTGGCAGACCGATTTCATCGTCCGGATCAATCCGGAGACCGGCGTGGTGACCGGTGTGATCGACCTGACCGGACTGCTGACCGATCCCGTCGCCAACCCGGCCGATGATGTCCTCAACGGCATCGCCTGGGATCCGGAGGGCCGACGCCTGTTCGTGACCGGCAAGCTCTGGCCGAAACTGTTCGAGATCCGCCTGACCGGCCCGCTGTGAGGCCTCCGGGACCTCAGTTGATGCGCGAGGCCCCGCCGGAGATACTGCAGGCATAGTCCCTGCGCGGCTGGCCCGTCGCGGCCCCCGGGATCGGCGTCAGGATCCCCTCGCGGGCGCGGCACTCGGCCGCCAGCTGGTCGATTTCCTCTGCATAGCTCGGCACATCGCGGCCCGCGCCTGCGGCACACCCTGCGGTCACGAGCGCCAGGGCGAGGACGGCGGGCAGGGCGACAGTACGGTCGGACATGGTCGCAACTCCTGTGTTGCACGGCACCGGTGATGGCGCGCGGATGACGCGCCCGAACCCGGGCTTCGTCAAGGCCGTTGCGTCGGCCGGAGCCTCGCTGGGGGACCAGCTAGTACCAGCCTGCCTCTCGCAGGGCCCGGGCGTAGCGTCGGCTGACCGGCACGGTCAGACCGCCCTCCAGCGTCAACGTCGCGCGCCCGTCGCGCCGGGCGACATGGCGAACGGCGTCGCGGGCCACCCACCAGCTGCGATGGGTCTGGGAGCCTTCCAGCCCTTCAAGTTCCTCCAGCGCATCGGACAGGCGCATCAGGATCAGGTCGGAGCCCCGGTCGGTGTGCAGGCGCAGATAGTGGTCCTCGGACTGGACAGCCCGGATCGTCGCCCCGCGCAGCTTCATCGGCAGACGCTCGGGGAACCGGGCGGGAGCCGCGCCGGCGACCATGGCGTGGGTCTGAACCGGCTCGGCACGCCCGAGGAAGACGTTGAGCGCGCTCATCACCGCCGTCACGATCAGGACGGGTCCGACCATCAGCGGCAGGGTCCGCAGCGGATACGGCACCTGTTCGAACACCAGCCCGGTGAAGAACCAGACGAGGAGCGAGACCGGCCCGGTGATCGCGGCAGTCAGGGCGAGAACGGCCAGCCAGGGCCGGGCGTCCATGTCGATCCGGGGCTCGATCAGCCGTGAACAGAGATGACCCCACCCCGAACCCGCCAGCATCACCGGCATCCAGTAGATCAGACGCAGCCACAGCGGGGCATCGACCGTTCCGAAGGCCCCCATCAAGGCCAGCACCACGCCGGCGACGGCCGCGATCACCATCCCGCGAGAGAGCCGTGGCATGCGCGGCCGCCCGGGGCGATGATCTCGCGCGGAGGATGTCGCTACGGTCATGGCTGGACGAACGGCTCCGGTTGGTGTTGTCGTGCGGCGGGGCTCAACGATGATCACGAAAAGGCGTTTCGATGAAGCTGGCAATCGTGGCGGCGGCGTGGGCCCTGCTGGGCAGCCCCCCGGCGCCCGCTCCGGACCTGACCCTGCACCTGTCGAGCCGGGAAGCGGGCGGTACACTGGCCGTGGCGGTCTATAGCGATGCCGAGGCGTTCCGGCGCGGCGAGGGCGCGATCGCGACACGGACCGTTCCCCGCGCGGGCGCGGTGACGACCGTGACCTTCTCCGGCCTTTCCCCCGGACGCTATGCCGTCGCGGCCTTCCATGATCTGGACGGAAATCGTGACCTGACCCTTTGGCCGATTGGACTGCCGCGCGAGGCCTATGGCTTTTCAAACGACGTCCGGGGTCAGTTCGGACCCCCGCCGTTTGCCCGGGCGGCCTTTGATCTGCCGCCGTCGGGAACCGTCCAGACCCTCACCCTGCGCTAGCCTGTCCATTGGCGTAGCCGGAGTGGCCGTTGGCGAACCCGGACTGTTCCGGGCCGGCAGCGGGCTCAGAGTCGAGGTTGTCCAGAGGGAGACGACCGTGACCCACACCGCCACGCGCCCATCGCCGCTGCGCGCCGTTCTGACCATCGGCCCGGCCCTCGTGAGCGTCGGTGCGCTGGGCGTCTTCCTTTTCATCATGGGCCCCCGGTGGGGGCTCCCGCTTCGGCCGCATGCGCCCGACTGGGCGCTGCTGGCCCGGCAGGCCCCGGTGCTCCAGGTCCATATTGCAGCCGCCACGACGGCGCTGCTTGTCGGTGTGGTCCTGCTGGCGGGCGTCAAGGGAAACCGGTTGCACCGGGCCCTCGGCTGGCTCTGGGCCCTGGCCATGGCGACCGTGGCCGTCAGCTCCCTGTTCATCCGGGAAATCAACGACGGGGCGTTTTCCTGGATCCATCTGTTCACCGGCTGGACCATCATCATCCTGCCGATGGCCCTTTATGCTGCCCGCCGGCATAACGTCGTCGCCCACCGGGCAAGGATGACAGGCCTGTTCATCGGGGCCTTGCTGATCGCCGGCCTGTTCACCTTCATGCCTGGCCGCCTGCTCTGGCATGTCTTTCTCGGCTAGGGCCCGGCGTTCAGTTCTCCCGGGGTGAACACACCGCCCTGAAGCCGGCGGAGGCGAACCGCACCATGTAGTCGCAGGCCGTGTCCAGGTCGCCGGAACGGCACAGGCCACCGGACAGACGATCAAGGCGGCCCGTCTCCCCGAGGGTGAGGGTCAGGGCCCCGGACAGGTTGTGCCAGGCCCAGTAGAGATCGGCTTCCCGCGCCTCCGGCAGGACCACGCGGACCAGTTCAATCAACCGCCGGATCGAGGGGTCAAAATAGCGGGCCATGATCTCGCCCCCGAAGGCGGGATTGGCATTGGTCTGCGCCACGAGGGCGGAATAGTGTTTCCAGCCCGGCCCCCCCTTGAGCGACCACTGGAAGGGCGGCTCCAGAAACGCCCGGAGAACGCCCTCCAGCGTCATTGTCCCGAGGTTGTCCTGCGCATAGCGGTTGATCGCCTCGACGCGATCATTGTTCCAGACTTCGGCCCGGCGCAGGAAGACCGCATCGAACAGGTCGCGCTTGGCCCCGAAATAGTAGTGGACCAGCGCCGTATCCACGCCGGCCTCGCGCGCCACCTCGCGGATGGTCACGCCGTAGAAGCCGTGTTTCGAAAACAGGTCCTCGGCGGCGTCGAGGATCGACTCCCGCGTGTCCCCCCCGACCGCCTGCGCCTTGAGCTTGGGCGGACGGCCGCGACGTGCGGTGGTGGCAATGGGCCGCGCGGGATCCAGCTTGGTCATGGGTCAAGCTAGTCACGAAAACCGGCCCGGCCGCAACGGTGCCACAGCGGCGGGCGACCCTTTTGCAGCGCGTGCGTCCGGCCGTTTGACAGCGACGGCAAAGGTCGTCAGGTTCCGTGAAAATCATCGAACGCTGAATAAAAGCGTCGACGGCTTGGAAACAACATTGGGAAGGGGTTTCGCATGAACAGACTCATGAAGAGCGCGCTGCTGGCCGGGGCTGCGTGGAGCGCCGTGTCATCGATGGCGGTGGCCCAGGACGCCACGCCGCAGGAGGGCGCATCGGCGCTCGACGACATCGTCGTCACTGCGCGCCGTCGCGACGAACAACTGAAGGACGTCCCGGTGGCCGTTTCGGCGCTCAGTGCGGAGCGTCTGGAACAGACGGGCGCCGCCGACATCACCGCCCTGCAGCAACAGACCCCCAACGCCACCGTCCAGGTCGCACGCGGATCCAACTCGACCCTGATCAGCTTCATCCGCGGCGTGGGCCAGCAGGATCCGCTGTGGGGCTTCGAGCCGGGCGTCGGTCTCTATGTCGATGATGTCTATGTCGCCCGGCCGCAGGGTGCCGTGCTCGACATCTTCGACATCGAGCGCATCGAGGTCCTGCGCGGGCCCCAGGGCACGCTCTACGGCCGCAACACCATCGGCGGCGCGATCAAATATGTGACGAAGCGTCTCGGCTATGAGCCCACGCTCATGGCGCGCGGGACGATCGGCAGCTACAACCAGCGCGAGGGCCTGATCTCGGCCTCGACGCCGCTGGGCGAGACCCTCGCCGCCGGCTTCGCCTTCGCCAAATATGACCGCGACGGCTTCGGCACCAACCTGTTCACGGGCGAGGACCAGTACGACAAGGACGTCACCGCCTTCCGCGCCAGTGCGGAATGGACGCCCAGCGACCAGCTGTTCGTCCGCCTCGCCTATGACCGCGTCAAGGACGACTCCAGCCCGAGGCACGGCCACCGCGAGGTCAACTCCCTGACCGGCGGCTTCACGCCCCCGGCGAATGTCTATGACACCAACGCCGGCATCCGGGGCGACCAGAAGGTCGTCACCGAGGGTATGTCGATCACCGCCGAGTACGTCGTCAACGACATGCTCACGCTGAAGTCGATCTCGGCCTGGCGCAGCGGTGACACCGACACGGTCATCGATTTCGACCAGACGCCGAGCCCCTTCCTCGACGTCCCGGCGATCTATGCCGACGATCAATTCACCCAGGAACTCCAGGCCCTGTTCGAGGGGGACAACTGGTCCGGCGTCGCGGGCCTCTACTATCTGGACGGCGAATCCTCGGGGGTGTTCGACACCATCGCGGGCAACCTCGGCCTTTCGATCGCGGCCGCGGGCTATGTGAACACCAAATCCTTCTCGGCCTTCGCGGACTTCAGCTACGATTTCTCGGACCGGCTGCACGCCTCGATCGGCGGTCGCTACACCCGGGACGACAAGGACGCGGGCGTCCAGCGGTTCTTCTATCTGGGCGCGAGCCGTTCACCCCTGACCGGCGGCGCGGCCCGTCCGATCTTCGCCACCCGCACCAACTATACGGCCGAGGACAGTTTCGAGCAGTTCACGCCCCGCGCCAGCGTCTCGTATGACTTCACCGACGAGGTCACGGGCTATGCCTCGGTCGGTCAGGGCTTCAAGTCCGGCGGCTGGGACATGCGCGGCGACGCCGCCCTGGTGCCCCAGACAGTCGACGGCTACGACCCCGAGACGGTCACCACCTATGAGCTCGGGCTCAAGGGCATGGCCTTCGACCGTCGCCTGCAGTTCGCCTCGGCGGCCTTCTATTCCGACTACAAGGACCTGCAGATCACGACCCAGCAGGCTGCGACCGCGCCGGCCGTCGGCGTGGCCTCCGTGGTCGATAACGTCGGTCAGGCGACCATCTATGGTTTCGAGGTCGAGGGCCGTGCCTTCCTGACCGACAACCTGTCGACGAATTTCTCGGTCGGTTATCTGAAGAATGAGTTCGACGAGTTCATCACCCTGCTCAGCGGCGCGCCGGTCGACATCTCCGACCTGCGCTCACCCCAGAACTCGCCCGAATGGTCGGCGTTCTGGGCCGTCACCTGGGCCGGCGATCTCGCCGGTGGAGAGGTGACCATCACCCCCTCGGTCTCCTACCGGTCCGAGTTCAACCTGTTCGACGCCCCCGACCCCGTCCTCGACCAGGAGGGCTATACGCTGGTCGATGTCGCCGCGATCTGGACGGCACCGGAGGGCCACTACCAGCTGGGACTGTACGGCCGGAACCTGACCGACGAGGAGTACAAGATCGGCGGCTACAACTTCGCCGGAGCCTCGTTCAACAACTCGATCTCGGCCTTCTACGGCCCGCCCCGCACCTGGTCCGCGCAGCTGACCGTCCGCTACTAGGGAGCGGCGATACAATCCGGGCGGCGGTTCGAAACGGGCCGCCGCCCTTTTTCTTTGCAGCCTGTCCCGCCGCCGCTACGGTCGGGGCAAGGAACGAGAGTCCAGAGGAAGCCCATGACAACCCCGGCAGTCGCAGCTCCCACGCCGCTCGAGCGACCCGCCTATCGCTTCTACGCGCTGGGCATGCTGATGGTGGTCTACACCTTCAACTTCATCGACCGGCAGGTGCTGGCCATCCTGGCCCCCTACATCCAGGCCGAGATGAATTTCACCGACAGCCAGCTGGGGCTGCTGGGCGGTCCGGCTTTCGCCCTCGTCTATTCGACCCTCGCCCTGCCGATCGCCTGGCTGGCCGACCGGATGAGCCGGACGACCATCATCGCCACGGCGCTGGCGGTCTGGTCCGGGTTCACGGCCCTGTGCGGCCTGGCGACCGGTTTCACCTTCCTGTTCGCCTCACGCATGGGCGTGGGTGTGGGCGAGGCGGGCGGGGTCGCCCCGTCCTACTCCCTCGTTTCCGACTATTTCCCCAAGGCCCAGCGGGCCCGGGCGCTGGCCGTCTATTCCTTCGGCGTCCCGATCGGGACCGGCCTCGGGTATCTGTTCGGCGGCCTGCTGGCGGCCGCCATCGACTGGCGCGCAGCCTTCATCATCCTGGGGTTGGTGGGCCTGCTGCTGGCCCCGCTGTTCAAACTGACCGTCCGCGATCCGATCCGCGGCGGGTTCGACCGTCCCGAGGCCGCCCCGGGGGCCCCCGCCGCCCCCGCGCCGGTGCAGCCGGCCGCCTCGTTCGGACAGGTCTGGGCCATCCTGCTGAAGAAGCCCAGCTTCTGGTTCCTGTCGTTCGGCGCGGCCTGTTCGTCGGTCTACGGCTACGGAGCCGCCTTCTGGCTGCCCAGCTTCTTCCAGCGTTCCATGGGCATGGAGGGAGCAGAACGGGCCTGGTATATGGCCGGCATCGCCCTGATCGGCGGCACTGTCGGTATCTGGCTGGGCGGGTGGCTGGCCGACAAACTGGGCAAGGGCATCAAGCGGGCCGCCTATCCGCTGGTCCCTGCAGTCGGCTTCCTGATCGCCGTGCCGCTGTTCTTCCTCGCCATGAATGTCGAGGACAAGTGGACCGCCTTCTTCCTGTTCCTCATCCCCCAGGCCCTGTCCCTCGCCTGGCTGGGGCCGGTGGTGACCGCGATCCAGCATCTGGTGCCGTCGCACATGCGCTCCACCGCCTCGGCCAGCTTCCTGCTGATCAACAATCTCGTGGGCATCGGCCTCGGCATCTATCTGCTCGGTGCCGTGTCCGACTATCTGACGCCCCGGTTCGCCGAGGAGGCGCTGCGCTATTCGCTGTATGTGGGTCAGTGGTTCTATGCCCTCGCGGCCGTCCTGCTGTTCATCTCGGCCCGCAGCCTGAGACGCGACTGGGTGGATTGAGCGGGAGGCCGGTTGCACCTGCGAAGGGGCCACGCCTATAAGCGCGCCTATCTCTCCCCAGCGATCGCGGCGGTCTCCCCATGAACATCCACGAATACCAGGCCAAACAGGTTCTGAAGGGCTTTGGCGCTCCGGTCGCCGCGGGCGTCGCCGTCACCTCGGTCGATCAGGTCGAGGCCGCCGCGCGGTCCCTGCCCGGCCCCCTGTATGTGGTGAAATCGCAGATCCACGCCGGCGGACGCGGCAAGGGCAAGTTCAAGGAACTGGGCCCCGACGCCAAGGGCGGCGTGCGCCTGGCCTTCTCGGTCGAGGAGGCCGTGGCCCATGCGAAGGAAATGCTGGGCAACACCCTCGTCACCGCCCAGACCGGTGACGCCGGCAAACAGGTCAACCGCCTGTACATCGAGGACGGGGCCGACATCGCGCGCGAGCTGTACTGCTCCCTGCTGGTCGACCGCGCCCATGGCCGCATCGCCTATGTCGTCTCGACCGAGGGCGGCATGGATATCGAGACCGTCGCCCACGACACGCCCGAAAAGATCCAGACCATCGTCATTGACCCCTCGACCGGCGTGACCGAAGCCGACGTCGCCGCCATCAACGCCGCCTATGGCCTGACCGGTGCGGCCGCCGAGGACGGCAAGAGCCTGTTCCCCATCCTGTACAAGGCCTTTGTCGAGACCGACATGGACATGCTGGAGGTGAACCCGCTCATCGTCATGAAGGACGGCCACCTGCGGGTGCTGGACGCCAAGGTCAGCTTCGACGGCAACGCCCTGTTCCGCCATGAGGACATCAAGGCCCTGCGCGACGAGACCGAGGAAGACGCCAAGGAGATCGAGGCGTCCAAATGGGACCTCGCCTATGTCTCGCTCGACGGCAACATCGGCTGCATGGTCAACGGTGCCGGCCTGGCCATGGCGACGATGGACATCATCAAACTGTACGGCAAGGAGCCCGCCAACTTCTGCGACGTCGGCGGCGGTGCCGGCAAGGACAAGGTCGCGGCGGCCTTCAAGATCATCACCGCCGACCCGAACGTCCAGGGCATCCTGGTCAACATCTTCGGCGGCATCATGAAGTGCGATGTGATCGCCGAGGGCGTGGTCGCGGCCGTGAAGGAAGTGGGCCTGAAGGTCCCTCTGGTCGTGCGTCTGGAAGGCACCAATGCCGAGCTGGGCAAGAAGATTCTCAACGAATCCGGCCTGACCATCCAGGCCGCCGACGACCTCGACGACGCCGCCCAGAAGATCGTCGCGGCGGTCGGCTGAGGCTCACCCCTCTCCGCCACCGCCCTGCTGACAGACACATCCAGAGATCGATAGACCCATGTCCATCCTCGTCGACAAGAACACGAAAATCATCGTCCAGGGCCTGACCGGCAAGACCGGCGGCTTCCACACCGAACAGGCGCTGGCCTATCACGGGACCCAGATGGTCGCCGGCGTGCACCCGACCAAGGGCGGCACCAGATGGACGGGCTCCAACGGCGAAAGCCTGCCGATCTATGCCTCGGTCGCCGAAGCGAAAGAGGCCACCGGGGCGGACGCCTCGGTCATCTACGTCCCGCCGGCAGGGGCGGCGGCCGCCATCATCGAGGCGATCGACGCCGAGATCCCCTTCATCACCTGCATCACCGAAGGCATCCCGGTGCTGGACATGATCAAGGTCAAGCGTCACCTCGAGGGCTCGAAATCGCGCCTGCTGGGCCCCAACTGCCCCGGCGTCCTGACCCCCGACGAATGCAAGATCGGCATCATGCCGGGCTCCATCTTCAAGAAGGGCTCGGTCGGCGTCGTCTCGCGTTCGGGCACCCTGACCTATGAGGCCGTGTTCCAGACCACCAACGAGGGTCTCGGCCAGACCACGGCGGTCGGCATCGGCGGTGACCCGGTCAAGGGCACGGAGTTCATCGACGTGCTGGAGATGTTCCTGGGCGACCCCGAGACCACCTCGATCATCATGATCGGCGAGATCGGCGGCGGCGCCGAGGAAGAGGCCGCCCAGTTCTTGATCGACGAGGCGAAGAAGGGCCGCAAGAAGCCGATGGCGGGCTTCATCGCCGGCCGCACCGCCCCCAAGGGCCGCACCATGGGCCACGCCGGGGCGGTCGTCTCGGGCGGCAAGGGCGATGCCGAATCCAAGATCGAGGCCATGGAGGCCGCCGGCATCACCATGTCGCCCTCGCCCGCGCGACTGGGCACGACGCTGGTGGACGTGCTCAAGGGCTGATCGCTTCCCTTCTCCCCTTGCGGGAGAAGGTGCCCCGAAGGGGCGGATGGGGGGTACGAAGACGCAGATCGGGCAGGATGAGCGGGGACTGGCCGACAGGATCGGGAGTCACCCCTCATCCGACCTCGCTGCGCTCGGCCACCTTCTCCCGCAAGGGGAGAAGGGAATCGAGGGGGAGACGGGAACTTTTCTCCGATTTCGCCCTCCTTCGGTCATGACCCATAAGGAAACAGCGCCTATATCTGCGCTGCTGGCCTGACGCGGATGTTACCGCTACCAATTCACAGGGCCAAAGTCGGGACGACGAATACAATGGCGGATGATGCCGGTCGGCTGAATCAGGTCTTTGCCGAGACCAGTTTCCTGTACGGCTCCAACGCCGCCTTTATCGAGGACCTTCACGACCGCTGGGCGGCTGACCCGGCCTCGGTCTCCGCCGAATGGCGCGGCTTCTTCGATCAGCTCAGGGACAGCGCCGCCACGGTAAAGGCCGCCTCGGCCGCGGGGGCCTGGGGCCGGGACCAGACCCCGGAGCCGACCGAGGCCACGGGCGTGTTCGACGGCCGCTGGCCCGCGCCCAAACCCGACCCGAAGGCGAAGCCGGCCGCGGCCGCGCCCGCCACAGCGGCACCCGCGCCGGCCGGAGCGACAGCCGAGGAGATCCGGGCCGCCGCCCACGATTCCATCCGCGTCCTGATGCTGATCCGCAGCTACCGGGTGCGCGGTCACCTGCAGGCCCGGCTGGATCCGCTGGGCATCGAGGCCCCGACCAACAATCCGGAGCTGACACCCGAATTCTACGGCTTCACCGAGGCCGATATGGACCGGCCGATCTATCTCGACGGCGTGCTGGGCCTGCAGACCGGCACCATCCGCGAGGTGCTGGCGATCCTGAACCGCACCTACTGCGGCAATGTCGGCATCCAGTTCATGCATATCGCCGAGCCGGAGGAGAAATCCTGGCTGCAGCAGCGGTTCGAGGGCCCGGATGCCTTCGAGAACAACGGCTTCACCCGGGAAGGCAAGATTGCCATCCTGAACAAGCTGATCGAGGCCGAGGGCTTCGAGCGGTTCCTGCACAAACGCTTCCCCGGCACCAAGCGGTTCGGTCTGGACGGCGGCGAGGCCATGGTCCCGGCGCTGGAGCAGATGATCAAGCGCGGTGGCGCGCTGGGGGTCGACGAGATCGTCATCGGCATGGCCCACCGGGGCCGGCTGAACACGCTCGCGGCGGTGATGGGAAAGCCCTACCGCGCCATCTTCCACGAGTTCCAGGGCGGATCGACCGTACCGAGCGACATCGAGGGATCGGGCGACGTCAAATACCACATGGGCGCGTCCTCGAACCGCGAGTTCGACGGCAACCACGTTCACCTGTCCCTGACGGCCAACCCCTCCCATCTGGAAATCGTCAATCCGGTCGTGCTGGGCAAGGCGCGCGCCAAACAGGCCTTTGACATCCGCGAGGCCAACAAGGGCCTCCCGGAGAGCCAGTGGGCGCTGGACCGCTCCAAGGTCATGCCCCTTCTGATCCATGGCGATGCGGCCTTCGCCGGCCAGGGCGTGGTGGCCGAATGCTTCGCCCTCATGGGTCTCAAGGGCTACCGCACCGGCGGGACGATGCATTTCGTCATCAACAACCAGATCGGGTTCACCACCAGCCCGAGAAACAGCCGCTCGACGCCGTACTGCTCCGACGTCGCCCTCATGGTCCAGGCCCCGATCTTCCACGTGAACGGCGACGATCCGGAATCGGTGGTCTTCGCCGCCAAGGTGGCCACCGAATACAGGATGAAGTTCAAGAAGGACGTGGTGGTGGACATGTTCTGCTACCGCCGTTTCGGCCACAACGAGGGTGATGATCCCACCTTCACCCAGCCGATCATGTATTCGAAAATCCGCGCCCAGCCCTCAACACGCGAGATCTATTCGAGGCGGCTGGTCGAGGAAGGCGTGATCACCCAGGAACAGGTCGAGGCCGAGATCGCCCGCTTCGAGCAGTTTCTCGACGACCAGTTCGAGGCCGGCAAGACCTTCAAGGCCGACAAGGCCGACTGGCTGGACGGTCAGTGGGAAGGGATCGGCCTGCCCGACGGTGACGAGCGCCGTGGCGACACGGCCGTGGCAGAGGCGAAGCTGAAGGAGTTCGGCCACCGCCTGACGACGGTCCCCAACGATCTGGACATCCACAAGACCCTGAAGCGGGTCATCGACGCCCGACGCGAGACCATCGAGACCGGTGCGAACATCGACTGGGCCACGGCCGAAAGCCTGGCCTTCGCCAGCTTGCTGGACGAGGGGTTCCCGGTCCGCCTGTCGGGTCAGGATTCGGTGCGCGGCACCTTCAGCCAGCGTCACTCGGGCATTATCGACCAGACCACCGAGGAGCGTTACGTCCCGCTCAACAACCTCGGCCCGGACCAGGCCCAGTTCGAGGTGATTGACTCCGCCCTGTCGGAAGAGGCGGTGCTCGGCTTCGAATACGGCTACGCCCTGAGCGACCCGAACACCCTCGTCCTGTGGGAGGCCCAGTTCGGCGATTTCGTCAACGGGGCCCAGGTCGTGATCGACCAGTTCATTTCCTCGGGCGAGCGGAAATGGCTGCGGATGTGCGGCCTGACCATGCTGCTGCCCCACGGCTATGAGGGCCAGGGGCCCGAGCACTCCTCGGCCCGGCTGGAGCGGTTCCTGCAGCAGTGCGCCGAGGACAATATGCAGGTCGCCAACTGCACCACCCCGGCCAACTATTTCCACATCCTGCGCCGCCAGATGCACCGGCCGTTCCGCAAGCCGCTGGTCATCATGACGCCCAAGAGCCTGCTGCGACACAAGAAGGCGGTCTCGAGCCTGAAGGACATGGCCGAGGGCTCCTCCTTCCACCGCGTGCTGCACGATGACGCCCAGACGCGGCCCGACGTGTCCGGCATCACCATCAAGGGCGACAAACAGATCCGCCGGGTCGTTCTGTGCTCGGGCAAGGTCTATTACGACCTGCTCGACGCGCGCGAAAAGAAGGGCGTCGACGACGTCTATCTGATGCGGCTGGAGCAGTTCTATCCCTGGCCGATCAAGTCCCTGTCGACCGAACTGGCCCGTTTCCCCAACGCCGAACTGGTCTGGTGTCAGGAAGAGCCCAAGAATATGGGCGGCTGGACCTTCGTCGATCCGTGGCTGGAACTGACACTCGAAAAGCTGGATCTGAAATCGAAACGGGCCCGCTACGTCGGTCGTCCGGCCTCCGCCTCGACCGCGGCCGGCCTCATGAGCCGCCACCTGAAGGAACTCGAGGCCTTCACCTCCGAGGCTCTCGCCTGATCCCCGGCGTCAACCGGTCTCCCGCCTGACGCTTCCATCGCCTATATGACGCCCACCGACCGCTGACCGGAACCCTGCCATGGCCGACATCCTGACCCCCACACTCGGAGAATCCGTCTCCGAGGCGACCATTGCAAAGTGGAGCAAGAAAGCGGGCGATCCGGTCCGCAAGGATGAGGTGCTGGTCGAACTGGAAACCGACAAGGTCTCGCTGGAGGTCGTATCCCCGTCGGACGGGACCCTCGGTGAGATCAGGTTCGCCGAGGGCGACACCGTCACACCCGGTGCCGTGCTGGGCTCCGTGACCGAGGGCGCTGCGGGATCGAAACCCGCCGCCGCGTCACCCAGGGCCAGTGCGCCGGCCGCCGATGCGACCCCGAAGGCCGAGGCGCCCGTCGTGCAGGCCGATGCCCCGGTGGCGTCGGGTGCCGGCGGCGACACCCTGACCATCACCGTCCCCGCCATGGGCGAGAGCGTCGCCGAGGGCACCCTGGGCAAATGGGCGAAGAAGGCCGGCGAGTCCGTCAGGAAGGATGAGCTTCTGGTCGAGATCGAGACCGACAAGGTCGCGGTCGAGATCTCCTCGCCCGCCGACGGCGTGCTGGCGATCAGCGTCGACGAGGGCACCAGCGTGACCCCGGGGCAGGCGATCGGTTCAATCACGGCCTCCGGCACCGCCGCGACCGCCGCACCGGCCGGGTCCGCCAACACCGGCTCCGCCGCCTTCAAGGCTCCGGCCGGCGAGGCGCCCCTGTCCCCCGCCGTGCAGCGGGTGGTGGCCGAGAACAATCTGGACGCCGGGGCGATCGCGCCGACGGGTCCGAAAGGCAACATCACCAAGGGCGACGCCCTGGCCGCCGCGGCCGCGCCGCCGAAGGCCGCGCCCGCCGCTGCCGCGCCCGCGCCCGCGCCGGCCCTCACCATGCCCGACCGCACCGATCAACCGCGCGAGGAGCGGGTCAAGATGACCCGGCTGCGCCAGACCATCGCCCGCCGGCTCAAGGAGTCCCAGAACACGGCTGCCCAGCTGACCACCTTCAACGAGGTGGACATGACCAACGTCATGGCCCTGCGCAGCCAGTACAAGGACGCCTTCGAAAAGGCCCACGGGGTGAAACTGGGCTTCATGTCCTTCTTCACCCGCGCCGTGGTCGCGGCCCTGAAGGAGATCCCGGCGGTCAATGCCGAGATCGACGGCACCGACATCATCTACAAGAACCACTATGACATCGGCGTCGCCGTCGGCACGGAAAAGGGTCTGGTCGTGCCGGTCCTGCGCGACGCCGACACCCTGTCGCTGGCCGGAATTGAAAAGGGGATCGCGGCCCTGGGCAAGGCCGCCCGCGACGGCGACCTGACGCTGGACCAGCTCCAGGGCGGCACCTTCACCATCACCAACGGCGGCACCTACGGCTCGCTGATGTCGACCCCGATCCTGAACGCGCCGCAGTCGGGCATCCTCGGCATGCACAACATCGTCCAGCGCCCGATGGCCGTGAACGGCCAGGTGGTGATCCGGCCGATGATGTATCTGGCCCTCAGCTACGACCATCGCATCGTCGACGGCAAGGAGGCGGTGACCTTCCTCGTCCGTGTCCGCGACCTGCTGGAAGACCCGGCAAGGGCCCTGCTGGACCTCTGATTGCCCTGCGCGTCGTCCGGACGTAGTATCTACGTCTGTAGATATGGAACCCGCCATGGACGACGGCTGGACGCGGAAGGGGAAGAGCGACACGGCCCGGCTGTTCACCAGCGGGGGCAGCCAGGCCGTGCGCCTCCCCAAGGCCTATCGGTTCGAGGGCAAGGAAGTCCGCATCCGAAGAGAGGGCGAGGCCGTTGTCCTGGAGCCCGTGGCGCACAGGCCGGTCCGCCCCCGCACGGACGAGGAATGGGCCACATTCTGGGCCGAGATCGATTCGCTCGACGATCCGGGGGATCCATTTCCTGAGCCTCCGCCGCAGGGCATCTCGCCGCCGGTCGAGCCCCTGTGATCTTCTGCCTCGACGCGAACGTCCTGATCGAGATCCTGCGCCGTCGGGACCCGGTGCTATCCCGCTGGCAGGCGGCAGTCGGGCAGGCTTCGCCGCTCATCCTGTCCAGCCTTGTCCTTCATGAGCTGGAAGCGGGTGTCGAGCTGAGTGCGCGGCCCGCAATTCACCGCGCCCGGCTGCATGCGCTGCTGGCCTTTGCCGAAGTCGCGGAGTTTGACGCGGAAGATGCCCGGGTCGCCGGCGAGGTCCGCGCAAAGCTTCAACGGGCAGGAAAACCGATCGGGCCGCTGGACACGCTGATCGCCGGACATGCGCTGGCGCGCGGCTGGACCGTGGTGACCCGCAACATCCGGCATTTCGGCCGGGTCGAGGGTCTTCCCCTCATCGACTGGTCGGTCGCCGACCAGCCCCTGTCGTCAGAAGAGATCGCGGACCGCGTCGCCGATGGCGACGTGGATCCTCAAAATCCGGCCTGACGCATCCGCCTGCGACCGATTCTGACGTACCGGCATGCCAGACTGCCCGTTTCTTCCCGCCCGGTCTTTGACAATCGCATCCCGCCCGACATGGCCCGGTCACCGCCGATCCGGACCATCCGGACCATCCGGACACTATTTTTTGAGTCCGGCCAGAACCTCCGCCGTGTCCTGTCCCAGGGCCGGGGGCGGCCGGTCATAGGCGACCGGTGTCGCCGACATCCGGATCGGCGAGGCGACGGTGCGGACCGGGCCCGACAGGTCGGCGCGCGCCTGTTCGACCTCCAGCTCCCGATGGATCGCCTGGGGCTCGGCGAAGACCTGATCGACAGTGTTGACCGGTCCACAGGGCACGCCCGCCGCCTCCAGCCGCGTCATCAGCCAGGCCATGGTCAGGCCCGAGGTGAGCGTCGACAGGGCCGCCACCACAGCCGCCCGATGGGCGATCCGCCCCGCATTGGTGGCGAACCGGTCGTCGCTCGCCGCGCCCTCCGCCCCCAGCGCCCCGCACAGGGCCCGGAACTGGGCGTCATTGCCCACGGCGATCACCACCATCCCGTCCGAACAGGGAAAGGGCTGATAGGGCACCAGATTGGGGTGGGCATTGCCCATCCGCGTCGGTGCCACCCCCGAGACGAACCAGTTGGTCGCCTGATTGGCCAGCATGGCCGCCTGGACGTCGAACAGGGCGATGTCGATATGCTGGCCCTGCCCCGTCGCCCGGGCGTGCAGCAAAGCCGCAAGGATGGCGTTGGAGGCGTACAGGCCGGTGGCCAGATCGACCACCGCGACCCCCACCTTCATCGGCTCGGCCCCCGGCGACCCGTCGGGTTGGCCAGTGACGCTCATCAGCCCGCCCATGGCCTGGATCATATAGTCATAGCCGGCCTGGGCAGCGCGCGGCCCCGTCTGGCCGAAACCGGTGATGGAGCAGTAGACCAGACGGGGATTCACTGCCGCCAACGCGGCATGGTCGAGGCCGTATTTCGCCAGCCCCCCGACCTTGAAGTTCTCGACCACGACGTCGCACGTCGCCGCCAGCGCCCGGATCGCCTGCGCCCCTTCCGGCGCGGCCATGTCCAGTTCGACCGACTTCTTGCCCCGGTTGGCGCACAGGAAATAGGCGGCGTCGCCCGGCGACCCGTCGGTGCGCGTCGTAAACGGCGGCCCCCACTGCCGGGTATCGTCGCCCGTGCCGGGCCGCTCGATCTTGATCACCTCGGCCCCCAGATCGGCCAGCATCTGGGTGGCCCAGGGCCCCGCCAGGACCCGCGACAGATCGAGGACGCGGACGCCGGCCAGGGGCCCGGACGTAGCCACCTCAGAGACCCGGATCGAAGGCGCCGGCATCCTTCATCCGGCTCTCGCGCGCGATGTCGGCGCGATAACCCAGTTCGTCGGCCATCCTCTTGATCTCACCGGACACGGTCGCCTTGTGCAGGCCCGGCGTCAGGGCATGGATGAAGGCGCAGCCCGACAGTTTCGCCAGCCGCACTCCCATCCGCGCCGCGACCGCCGCGTGATGCAGATAGGTCTCGCCGACCTCACGCGGGTGATCGACGAACAGACGGGACAGGGACCGGATCATGGGACGAGCCTAGCTTGGGACGAGCCGTCTCACTACCCGTCGGCCCCGTTCTGGCCTAGACCGACGGTTGAACCCGGGCGGACGCGATGACGTGGCTGACCCTCCTGTCCCGAACGAGGCTTTCCCCATGGCTGACGGCGCCGTTTCCGTTGCAACCCCGACCTTCCGCTGGGACGACCCGCTGGGTCTGGACGGCCGGCTCACGGACGATGAGCGGATGATCCGCGACGCCGCCCGGAGCTATGCCCGGGACCGGCTGCTGCCGCGCGTCGTGGCGGCTTTCCGTGACGAGACCTTTGACCGCGCCATCATGACCGAGATGGGCGAGATGGGCTTCCTCGGCGCCATGTTACCGGAACAGTACGGGGGCTCGAATGCGGGGCACGTCGCCTATGGCCTGATCGCGCGCGAGATCGAGGCGGTCGACAGCGGCTACCGCTCGGCCATGTCGGTGCAGAGCTCGCTGGCCATGTACCCCATCTACGCCTTCGGCTCCGAGGAACAGAAAACGCGCTTCCTGCCGCGGATGGCGGCCGGCGAACTGATCGGCTGTTTCGGCCTGACCGAGGCCGACGGCGGCTCCGACCCGGCCTCGATGAAGACCCGGGCGGTCGCGGTGGACGGCGGCTACCGGCTGAACGGCGGCAAATACTGGATCACCAACTCCCCGATCGCCGACCTCGCCATTGTCTGGGCGAAATTGGATGAAGTCATCCGGGGCTTCATCGTCGAGCGCGATTTCGACGGCTTCACCACCGGCAAGATCGGCGACAAGCTGTCCTTGCGCGCCTCCATCACCGGCGATATCGGCCTGAACGACGTTTTCGTGCCCGAGGCCAATCTCCTGCCCGGGGTCAAGGGGCTGCGCGGTCCCTTCAGCTGCCTCAACAAGGCCCGCTACGGCATCGCCTGGGGGGCCATGGGCGCGGCCGAGTTCTGTTTCCATGCCACGCGGGACTATGTCGGCGAGCGGATGCTGTTCGGCCGCCCGCTGTCGTCACGCCAGCTGGTACAGAAGAAGCTGGCCGACATGCAGACCGAGATCTTCCTCGGTCTGGAAGGCGCCTATGCGCTCGGCCGGCTGCTGGACACGGGGGCCTGGGTCCCCGAGGCCATCTCGATGATGAAGCGCAACAACTGCGGCAAGGCCCTGGCCGTCGCCCGCGAGGCCCGCGACATGCACGGCGGCGCCGGCATCACCGGCGAGATGCACGTCATGCGCCACGCCATGAACCTCGAGACCGTCAACACCTACGAAGGGGCCCACGACGTCCACGCCCTGATCCTGGGCCGGGCGATCACCGGCGAGAGTGCGTTCTGATTTCTCCTCCCTGCGCCGCAGGCGTGAGGTGGCGCGGCGCGCCTTCAGCGCCGTGACGGAGGGGGCGAGGTCGTCTTCGAGATGAGGGTTGGAGGGGGCTTGCCCGGCGAAACCGTGTCGCCCCCTCCGTCTCTCCGCTTCGCTCCGAGCCTTGAGGATCGGCTCGTATGCGAGCCGACCGCAAGCCCCATCGCTACGCGACAGGGAGGAGACGGACGCCTACCCCTCGCACCCCGTCGTGCGCTGGCTCCAGGTGATGGCGGCGATGGTCCAGGTGCCGTCCCTGCGGACCAGATCGAAATGGTTGGCCCCGCAGTGGCTGATCGCGCCGTCGACCCGGAACAGATAGCGGCCCCAGACCATGGCGACGTCGCCGTCGATGGCCACGATCGGGTCGGGCATGACCTCCTCCAACCGTTCGGGTCCCGGCCGCAGGCCGCCGGCGAACTGGTCCGCCGTCAGACGGCGAATGTCGCGACCGCCGTCGGGCTGTTCGACCACGACCGTCATCCGCGCATCGGGATCGAAATGAGGGGCCAGCCGGGTCCCGTCGCGGGCGGCGAGAGCGGCGAAGGTCGCCTCGACCGGAGCCAGTACCGCCCGGGCCTCGGCCGAGGCCGGGTCGGCGGGCGCAGTCGTCTGGAGGGCCGCGACGGCCAGGATCAGGGGCAGGGACATGGCAGGCGTCCGTATGACCGGCGCCGGGTCGCGCCACCCCGGACGCTATCATGCCGGGCCGGGCCGACAAGCCGGCGGGACCATTCTAGGGTCGGGGCGTCCCGGTCTCTGCGGGGGCGGACCCCGTATTGACCTCGGGCACATACAGACCGGTCACCAGCCGCGTCACGAAGCCGACCGGCTGGGTCCGCGGCCCGAACAGGGCGCAGGGGTCCGGATCGGCGATCTCGCGCACGGCCCGGTCTTCCGGCGCGATGGTGTCCCCCACCGCGTCCCCCAGCGGCTCGGCCAGTTGAAGGGCGTCGCCGACGCGCGACAGAGACGGGGTGTCGGTCCCGACCGTATTGGCCCGCCGCGCCCAGGCCAGGGCCGCGACCTGCTGGCCGTCGGGGCCCAGAAGCTCGCTCTCGACCGCCAGCCCGCCGGTGGTGCCGGGGACCCGGATCGTGCCCGGGCCCGGAATGAGCATGTTGGCGATCGCCGCCGCCCCCGATCCCGCCGCGCCGGTCGGCCGGATCTCGACCACCCCGGTCCGCAGACGCGCGGTCCCCGACGCCGACGGGGTCACGGTGAACCGCTCGCTGACCTCATAGCAGATCTGGCGGTCCACCTCCCGCAGCACCTGGGCCTTTTCCGGCTCGCTCAGGCCGTCCCCCGCCGAACCGACCAGCACCGCAGGCTCGAGAAAGACGCCCTCGATCCGGGCTGCGGCGGCGTCGTCGCGACGTTCACGGATGGACGCCCGGATCGTATCCTCGCGGGTCACCAGTCCCTCGTACCGACTGAGGAACCCGGCATCCGCCACCGGGGCCGTCTGGCAACCGGTCGCGGCGAGACCAAGCAGGACAAGACCAAGGGCTGGCTTCATGAGGAGTCTCTGGATCAGAAGGAGGGCGCGGGCGACCCGGCAGCGACGGGGATGAGGCCGGTATTCGCCGCCGCTTGTCCAGTGACAACAGGGCTTTGTCATGTCCCGGACCGTCCAGACGTCCGGGCCAGACAGGGGCCGGCGTGCCCCACCCATCGTCAGAGCGCGGTTCCCGCGCTAGGTTCGCCCCGAACGAGGACCGGTTGACGATGCGCACCCAATTTCTGGCCGGCACAGCCCTGGCCCTGACGCTGCTGGGCCTGTCCACGCAGCCGGTTGAGGCCCAGACCGCAGCGGGCGCCGACCCGGTTCCCTATGACAGCCGGCGCGGTGTCTTCAGCTTCGCCAACGGACTGGAACGGTCCCTGCCCGCCGTGGTGCAGGTCACGACCCTCGGGGTCTCCGGCGGACCGACCACGGGGCAGACCGGCCCGACCGCCGTGTCCAGCGGCTCCGGCGTCATCATCGATGCGGCCGAAGGGATCATCGTCACCAATCACCACGTCATCGAGGGCGGCCAGAAATTCCGGGTCGAGATGACCGACGGACGGTTGATCGACGCCGTCCTGATCGGGGATGACAAGGCGACCGACATCGCCGTCCTCCGCATCGAGGCGACGGGCCTGTCAGAGGTCGAGATGGTCGATTCCGACACCCTGCGCACCGGGGATCTGGCCTTTGCCGTGGGCTACCCCCTCGGGCTGGACCAGACCCTCACCATGGGCGTCATCTCCGGTCTCGGCCGGTCCGGCATGGGGGACGCGGTCGAGGACTATATCCAGACCGACGCGGCCGTGAACTCGGGCAACTCGGGTGGTCCGCTGCTGGACAGCCGGGGCCGGCTGATCGGCATCAACACCTCCATCCTGTCCGGTGACATGGGCGGCGGCAACGACGGCATCGCCTTCGCCGTGCCGACCCGCATCCTGCTGTTCGTCGTCGACCAGTTGCGGGCGACGGGCGAGGTCACGCGCGGTCGCATCGGGGCCATCCTGGGCTCCCTGACCGCCGACCGGGCCGTCGAGAAGGGCCTCGGCTTCGTCCGGGGAGCCGTGGTCGAGGACATTCTTCCCGCCTCTCCCGCCGAACGGGCCGGTCTGCGGCGGGGCGACATCATCACCCGCGTGCAGAACCGCCCCGTGGCGAACGCGGGCTCGGTCCAGGCGAGCGTGGGGATCGTCCCGCCGGGCACGCCGGTGACGGTGGTCTATGTGCGGGACGGACAGGAGACCACCGCGACCGTGACCGTCGAACTGCCCGCAGTTGAGCCGGTTCGGGTCGGACTCAGTGCGCTCCAGGCCTATGGGGCCACATTCCGGGACCTTATGCCGGGCGACGGCCGTGCCGGCACAGGCGGAAGTCTGGTTTCAGCGGTCGAGGGCGGATCGCCTGCAGCGCGTGCGGGGCTGGTCGCCGGGGATCTTGTCGTCTCGGCTGACGGTTTCGCGGTCGCGACGATCGCGGACCTGGGCCGCGCCCTTGCCGGCGGAAACGGCACCACACTGACTGTGATGCGAGACGGGGACGCGGATGGAGTGACCGTCATCCTCGCCTCCCCGGACTGACCCTCAGGAGGCCGGGTCCCGGACAGCAAAACGCCCGCCGTGCCGGGAGGGGGAGGAGGGCAGGACGGGCGTCTCGCTTTGGAGGAAGCGTCGGCCCGGCGGAGCCCTTCGTGGAAACATCCAGGGGGGCTGGGGGGGCTGTTCAGGATCCGGACGCTTCCGAACTCCATCGGGCCGACCCCTTCTTCTTCGCGCTCCAAACAGGCCGGCGCTGGACCGAAACGGGGCCATTTCATGACCCCGTCATAATTCCGGATCGGACGCCTTCGCCGGGTGGCGTTTGTGCGAGGGCGGCCTAGATTACGGGCATGAGTCTCGATCCCATGTCCCCCTCCCAAAGTGATGGCGGCACGCTGGGCGGATCTGTCTTTTTCGAACGCCGGGAACTCGATCTCATCCTCCGGGTCTATGGCCGGATGGTCGCCCAGGCGGAGTGGCGCGACTACGCCATGGTCGGCGGCAAGGAGGCTGCGGAGTTCGCCGTGTTTCGCCGTTCGGGGGATGCGCCGGCCTACCGGATCGAGAAACGCCCCGCCCTGCAGACGCGTCAGGGGCAGTGGTCGGTCATCGGAGAGGGCGGCGTCGTGCTGAAACGCGGCCGTGAGCTGGCCCAGGTCCTTCGCGTCTTCGACAGCCGGAAATTCCAGATCGTCGAATAGAAAAGGGCCCCGGCGTCACCGCCGGGGCCCCGTCTCGTTCGTCCTGCGTCGGGTCTATTCCCGGCTACCGCCCATGAAGGCCAGCAGGAACTGGAACAGGTTCACGAAGTTGATGAACAGGCTCAGGGCACCGAAGCCCGTCGCCACGCCCATCGCCGCCTTGTCTCCGCCCAGCTGGTAGTAGGTCATTTTCAGACGCTGGGTGTCGAAGGCGATCAGGCCGGCAAAGATCAGAACGCCGAGACCCGAGATGATCAGGTACAGCGTCCCGGACTGCATGAAGATGTTCACGACCGAGGCGATGATCAGGCCGATCACGCCCATGATCAGGAACGACCCCATGGCCGTCAGGTCCTTCTTGGTGGTGTAGCCCACCAGGCTCAGAGCGCCGAACGCCGCGGCCGTCACGAAGAAGGTCGAGGCCAACGAACCGCCCGTATAGCGCAGGAACAGAACGCCCATGCCCGCGCCGATCGAGGCGACGACGGCCCAGTACAGCAGGTTCACGCCACCGGCTGTCGGGTTCTTCATGAAGAACATCGAACCGAACAGCAGAACCAGCGGCAGGAACTGAACCACCATACCCAGCATCGTCAGGCCGACGCGGCCGTCGGCGGAGACCGCGAACAGCAGCTGCTGCACAGCCGGGACATTACCGGTCACATAGGCGAGAGCCCCGGCGACCAGCAGGCCCAGGGCCAGCTTGTTGTAGACGCCCAGCATGAAGCTGCGCAGTCCGGTGTCCACGGCCATGTCGGCCTGGGCGGGTACCGGGGTCGAGAAACCGTTTCTGAAGTCGCTCATCGCGAGTGTCTTCTCCGTTTAGGGCCGCGGAAGAAGCCGGGCCGAGGCTGTGAATATCGTGGGACGGGCTTCGTTACGCAAGTGAGGCGGTGCCGCATGGGTTCCCGCCGCTTTCCGCCTTGCGCCCCAACCGCTACGAACCGTCGCATGTTGCGTCTGTTCACCGCCCTCCCGATTCCCTTCGATGTGGCCGAGACCCTTGCCCGCCGCCAGACCGGCCTGCCGGGCGCGCGCTGGCGACCGGCCGAGGCGCTGCATGTGACCCTCGCCTTCTATGGGGAGGTTCCGGAGCGGCAGGCCGACGACCTGGCGGCGGAACTGGCGCGGATCCCCACGGGACGGTTCGAGATCACCCTGAAGGGTGTCGGGGCCTTCGGAGACGCGCACCGAAGCCATACGCTCTGGGCGGGGGTGGAGGGTGGGGAGCCCCTGAACGTGCTCGCCGGCCGATGCCGTACCGCGGCCGGCCGGGCCGGAATCCGCGTCGAGCCCCGGGTCTATCGTCCACACCTGACCCTTGCCTATCTGAAGACGCAGACCAATCCGGACCGGATCGGCGCGTGGATCACGGGCCACAACCTGCTGGCCTCGCCGCCGATCCCGGTCCATCGGTTCGGCCTCTACTCCAGCGTCCTGAGCGACGACGGGAGCCATTATGAACTGGAACGGGAGTATCCGCTGTGACCGCCCTTGCCCCGACCACCGGCCCCGTCCTGCACACCGCCCGGCTGTTACTGCGCCCCCCGGTGCTCGAGGATTTCGAGCGCTGGGCCGATTTCCAGGCTGACCCGGAAACGACCCGTTTCATCGGCGGCCCCCAGGAGCCCCCGCAGGTCTGGCGCGCCATGATGTCGGTCGCCGGGGCCTGGGCCCTGACCGGCGTCGGCTTCTTCTCGGTGATCGAGAAATCCAGAGGCCAGTGGATCGGGCGGATCGGCCCCTGGCATCCACACGGATGGCCGGGACGGGAGGTCGGCTGGAGCCTGCACCGGGACGCCATGGGCAAGGGCTATGCGCTGGAGGCGGCTGTCGCCAGTCTGGACTATGCCTTCGATGTGCTGGGCTGGGACGAGGTCATCCATGCCATCGACCCCGACAACCTCCCCTCCCGAAAGCTTGCCGAACGGCTGGGGTCGATCAATCGCGGACCGGGACAGCTCCCGCCACCGTTCGAGGACGCCATGGTCGACCTCTGGGGTCAAACCCGGGCGGAATGGTCCTTAAACCGGGGTCGATTGTCGCCCTGACGAAGCCAGGCCCCGGGCGGGGCCGTAGCTCGGCCTGGAGACCAAACGCCATGACACACCGAACCCTCGCCGCGGTCGCGGCTCTTGTCCTGTTCATCCCGGCCACGCCGGCCGCCAGCCAGGCCACCAGTGTCGACCTGAGCCGGTTCGACGGCCGGTGGTTCGAGATCGCCCGCAACCCGAACGGCGTGCAGCGGGAGTGTCGGCGCGCCCGCATCGACTTTGACCCGACTTCCCGCTCCGGCCGTTACGACCTTGCCGTGGCCTGCACACGATCAAGCGATGGCAGGGTGGAGACCCTGCGCGCCCACGCCCGCGTCACCGACCCCGCGACCAATGCCAAATTCCGGTTCAGCCTCACCGGTCTGCTGAGCTTCGGGGGGCTGGCCTCCCAGCAGTACTGGGTCTGGGACCACGCGCCCGACTACAGCTGGGCCATCATGGGCCTGCCGGACAAATCGAGCTGGTGGATCTGGCATCGCAGCCCGACACCTTCTACCGCGGCGCGGTCTTCCACCCTCGCCCGCGCCGGGGCGTTGGGCTTCGACACCGCAGGGGTTGTCCAGACCGGTCTGTAGACTCCATCCGGAGCGAACCGCTTGAAGCCAGAACACAACCGGAACATAAAGGCATATGCCCGCTTCCGCTGTTCATCTTGAACTGGTCTTCAGCCGCCCCCGGACGACCCAGGCGGTCACACGGGGAGCCGCCCGGCTGCTGGCGGACATGGGATTTGCACCGTTGCTGGAGGTCTGTCTGCCCAACGGGCGGCGCGCCGATGTCATGGCCTTGGGCCGCAAGGGCGAGATCGTCATCTGCGAGGTCAAGTCCGGGATCGAGGACTACCGGGTCGATCGCAAATGGCCCGAGTACGCGCCCTTCTGCGACGCCTTCTATTTCGCCGTCGCACCGGAGTTTCCCGAAGACATCTTGCCTGGCGAACCCGGTCTGATCGTGGCGGACACCTTCGGGGGGGCTCTGGTCCGGGCGGCACCCGTCACGCCGCTGGCCCCGCCGAGACGCAAGGCCCTGACGCTCGCGTTCGGACGGCTGGCGGCCCTCCGGACAGCGAGGCCCTAGCGCGGCGCGCGCTTGGCCAGAATCCGCTGCAGGGTGCGCCGGTGCATACCGAGCCGACGCGCGGTTTCCGAAACGTTGTGGTCGCAGAGCTCATAAACGCGCTGGATATGCTCCCAGCGGACCCGGTCAGCGCTCATCGGATTGTCCGGCGGCTCGGGGGCGTCGCCGGTCGCCAGCAGCGCCTTGACCACATCATCGGCGTCGGCGGGCTTGGATAGATAGTCCACCGCTCCGGCCTTGACCGCCGCCACAGCGGTGGCGATCGCGCCGTATCCGGTCAGCATGACGATGCGCGCATCGTTCCGGCGTTCCCGGATGGCTTCAACGACCTTCAGCCCGTTGCCGTCCTCCAGCCGCATATCCAGCACGGCGAAGGCCGGTTGATGCGATCTCAGTGCCTCTGTCGCCTCGCTGACCGACGCGACCGTCGTCACCTCGAAGCCACGGGATTCGAGTGCGCGTCCCAGCCGGGTCCTGAGGGCCTGATCGTCGTCGAGCAGCAGCAACGACCGGTCTTCAAGCGCGGCGATACGGTCTTCCATACTGGCAGCGGTGGTCGGCATTTTATTATTCTCCCTGCACCCAAGTCGGGGCCTTTGAAGCCACGGTCAAGCCGTGCGTCGATCCAGCGCACGTCAAGGTGCCGAGCGTTCAGGCCTCCAGCGCACGGCGCTGCCATCGGACAGTGACCCTTGCGCCACGATTGCCCCCCGGGCCACCGTCGCCCTGACCAACGACAACCTGGCCCCCGGTGCGTTCCAGCAGGGTCCGGGCGATGAAGAAGCCAAGCCCCATGCCGCCCTGGCTGGGGATGACTTCCGGATCCAGAAGGGCCGCGGGGGCCGCCCCGGCCTTCGCCTTGCGCGGCGCGCGCGCCGCGGCCGCGATCTGGGCGGCCAGCGCCTGCCGGGCCTTGCCCTGGGGCCGGCTGGTCACATAGGGCTCCCCGAGCCGGGGAAGGATGTCGGGCGCGAAACCCGGTCCGTCGTCCAGCACCTCGATCGTGATCCACTGGCCGTCGGCAGTGCCCTGGACCCGCACCCGCGTAGCGGCGAAATCGGCCGCATTCTCGACGAGGGCCGACAGGCCGTGAATGACCTCGGCAAGCCGTTTGACATGCGGCTCGGCCATCCCGGACGGGGTGCGGACCACGACGTCGATGTTCAGGTCGAAGCCGAGGTGAGGGTCGACCACCTCGTTCAGCAGGGCCTTGAGACCGATCTCCGTGTACAGGTCGTCCCCGTCTTCGGGGCGTTGGGACAGCCGCTTCAGAATATCCCGGCACCGATCGGCCTGAAGCAACATCAGCCGGGCGTCCTCGGCGATCGGACCGTCGGGCGGAGAGGCCCGCAGCAACTCCTTGGCCACGACCTGGATGGTGGCCAACGGCGTTCCCAGTTCATGGGCCGCCGCGGCCGCCAGTCCGCCAAGCGCCGCCAGTCGCTGTTCGCGCTGCAACACGTCCTGGGTCGTCGCCAGCGCCAGCTCCAGTTTCTCGGCGTCGGCCGCCACGCGCCATGCATAGGCGGCGGTGAAGACCACCCCGGTGATCAGCGCCAGCCCGACCCCGAAGCGGTACAGCGGCGGCAGGTTGAGCTCGGTCCCTGATTCCCACGGCAGTGGCATGGACCAGAAGAACAGGGCCGTGGTGGAGATCAGCACCATCAAGCCGAGCGCGAGAGCCTGGCGGCCCGGCAGCGACGCCGCCGCGACCGTCACCGGGGCCACCAGCAGGAGACAGAAGGGGTTCTCGAGTCCGCCTGTGAAAGCCAGCAGGGCCGTCAGCTGCAGGATGTCGAAACCAAGATGGAGCGCCGTCTCGCGCCCGTCGGCCAGACGTCCGTCGGCCTTGCGCAGTCGCGACATGGCCGACAGGTTCACGACCACGCTGGCCCCGATCACGGTCAGCACCTGCCACAGCGGCAGGGGGAAATGCAGCATCCCGACCAGCACAACCACCGTGGCCGTCTGGCCCAGCGCCGCCAGCCAGCGGAGAATGATCAGGGTTCGCAGGGGTAGACCCCGGCTGCGACGCGGCAGATTGCGCCAGCCGTTTCCGGCAGGGGGCTGCGACGCGGGGCTGGCTTCGCTCTGGTTCACCGGGCGTCTATAGACCGGCGAGGCGGCCATGTCGGCCCGATCTGCGAGAGACACGATGCCACGCCGTTCTATCCTGCTGTTCGCCGGGGCCTGCGTGGCCATCGCCGCCGCCCTCGCGACCGTGACAGTTGTGGTGGTGTCGGGTCGTGACCGGGCCGCAGAGGTCAACGGAACAACTGCCACAGGGCAGGCGTCCGTCGGCGGGCCGTTTCAGCTGGTCGACCAGAACGGCCAGCCCGTCGATGAGACTCTGCTGGACGACCACTGGAGCCTCGTCTTTTTCGGCTTCACCTATTGCCCCGATTTCTGCCCCACGACCCTGACGGTCCTGGAGGCCACACGGCAGCGCCTCGGTGCGGCCGCAGACGACCTGCAGATCGTTTTCATCTCCGTGGATCCGGAACGCGACACGCCACAGGCCCTGAAAGCCTATCTGTCGTCCGACGGATTTCCGCCCGGGGTCATCGGCCTGACGGGCACACCGGAACAGGTTGCGGCCGCTGCCCGCAGCTACCGCGCCTATTATGAAAAAGTCGGGGAAGGCGACGGCTACACCATGAACCACTCCCTGACCGTCTATCTTATGGGGCCGGACGGCCAGTTCCGTTCGGCTCTCGCGCATGATCTCGGGCCCGAGCGGTCCGCCCAGCTCATCCAGCGCGTCATGGCACGCGGCGAGACGGGTGCCGCGCCGTAATACCTTTTGCAGTGCAACCTGTTCTATGGTGGCATGACCGCCTCGGCGGGGTCGACCACAGGATTCCATGCTCTACGCACTTCATGAGTTCGCCTACTCCTCGGCGCAGCCTTTCCGACTCGGGGCATCCCTCGCCCGCAAGTTCTGGACCTCGCCGCTAAATCCGGCGTCGCAAACCGCCCTCGCCCGAACGGCCTACGCCTCTGCGGAGGTGTTCGAGAGCGTCACACGCCGCTACGGGAAACCGGCATGGGCGCTGGACGTCGTCACCGTAGACGGCAAGCCGGTCCGCACCGTGGAACAGGTGATCTGGCAAAGTCCCTGGGTTCGGCTGGTCCGGTTTGCGCGGAATGTCAGCGACCTCAAACGGGCCGGGAAGCCGGTCGCGGCCCCCAGCGTTCTGATCGTGGCTCCCCTGTCCGGCCACTACGCCACTTTGCTGCGCGGTACGGTCGAGACCTTCCTGCAGGACCACGACGTCTACGTCACCGACTGGGTCAACGCCCGGCAGGTGCCGATGCTGGAGGGGCGGTTCGACTTCCACGACTATATCGACCACATCCGGACCATGCTGGCCCGGATCGGACCGCGCGCCCATGTGATCGGTGTGTGCCAGCCGGGCCCCCCCGTTCTGGCCGCCGCCGCCATCATGGCGGCCGACAACGACCCGGACCGTCCCGCGTCCATGACCTTCATGGGATCGCCCATCGACGCCCGTCTGTCCCCGACGGTGACGAACCAGTTGGCCGAGGCACGCCCCTTTGCCTGGTTCCAGTCCAACATGATCCACACCGTGCCCTGGCCCTATCCGGGGTTCGGACGCGAGGTCTATCCCGGCTTCGTGCAGCTCTACAGTTTCATGTCCATGAACGAGCAGCGCCACAAGGACGCGCACTGGGAGTATTTCCGTGACCTGGTCTCCGGTGACGGCGACGGGGTCGACAAGCACGAGCAGTTCTACGACGAATATCTGTCCGTCCTCGACCTGACCGAGGAGTTCTATCTCCAGACCATCGACATTGTCTTCCAGTCGCATCTCCTGCCCCGCGGGCTGCTGGAGCACCGCGGCGTGGCGGTCGATCTGACCCGGATCACGGATATCGGCCTGATGACCGTCGAGGGCGAGAAGGACGACATTTCGGGCGTCGGCCAGACCCAGGCCGCCCACGATCTCTGTACGGGCATACCGGACGACCGGCGCGTGCTTTACGTGCAGCCGGAGGTCGGCCACTACGGAGTCTTCAACGGGCGGCGGTTCCGCGAGGACATCTACCCCCGCACCCGGGATTTCATCGCCGCCAATGAAAAACTCTCCGCCGTATCGAACGGGGCAGCGGCTGCCGCTTGACGGCGGCCAGGCGCTCCGCCTGAGCGTGAACCCGCGCGCGAGACGGATTTCGATCCGGATCGACACCCGCGCCGGCGAGGCCGTGGCGGTGGCCCCCAGCGAGCGACGACTGTCGGATGCTGTCGCCTTCGCGCGCTCGCGGTCGGACTGGATCGCCGAACGGCTCGCGGCGCGGCCTCACGGAACGGCCTTGCAGCCCGGTGCGGTCATCCCCTTCCGGGGCGGAACCATCCGTCTGGACTCGACCGGTACCACCGGCGCGGCGCGGTTGATTGACGGGCCCGACGGCATCCGGATTGTCTCGGGTGGCGAGGGCGAGGCGTTCGCCCGACGGGTGATCAACCTGCTCCGCCGACAGGCAAGGCAGGCGCTCGAGGCCCGTACGGACGTCCATCTCCGGGCCCTCGGTCAGCCCGGCGTGACCCTGACCATCAACGACCCCGGGTCGCGCTGGGGGTCGTGCAGTCCCATGTCGCGGTCGATCCGCTACTCATGGCGGGTGATCATGGCCCCGCCGGAGGTGCTGGACTACCTGGCCGCCCATGAGGTCGCGCATCTGGTCCACGCCGACCACAGCCCCGCCTACTGGTCGGTGGTCCGCACCCTTGTCGGCGACCACCGACCGTTTCGCTCCTGGCTGCGCGACCACGGTCCGGCCCTGCACGCGGTGGGACGGTAGCCCCGGCCTCCCATCAGGTGTCTCGCCCCTCTCGCAAGGGCCGTCGCAACCTCAGAAAAACAGCGGGCTGGCTTCCCGTTCGGGGGGCGGCACCGGCTCCGGTCGCTGGTCCGGCGGATCATCACGGCGGCGCGGATCCTGCGCGGGTTCAGGGCGATTTTCCAGCGAGGGTTCCGCCTGGTACGGCACGCCGACGTCGGGATCGACGCCGTCGATCGCCACCGAGTCGCCGAACGGATCCTCGACGGTGCCCATCAGATCGCCGATGGGATCCGGCGCAATCCAGCCGTCCGGCATGGGTGGGCCGTTGGGAATGGGCTGGACGTTCAGGCGCGGCAGGGCCGCTTCCATGAAGCCCTTCCAGATGGCGGCGGGGGCGGCGCCGCCCGTGACCCCGCGCATGGCCGTATTGTCGTCCTTGCCGACCCAGACGGCGGTCACGAAGCCGCCGGTGTAGCCGACGAACCAGGCGTCCTTGTAATCCGACGTGGTGCCCGTCTTGCCGGCGATGTCGCGGCCGGAGATGGCGGCACCGCGCGCGGTGCCGCCGGTGACCACGCCGCGCAGCATCTGGTTCATATAATAGAGGGCGGGATTGTTGATGGCCTGACCCGAGGCAGCGTCGCGGGCCCCCCGCTGGTAGATGACACGGCCCTGCGGCGTGCGGATGCGGCTGATGCCATAGGCGGTGACACGGCGACCGCCGTTGGCAAAGGCGTCAAAGGCCGAGGCCATATCGATGGGAGACACTTCCACCGCACCCAGCGCCATCGCGGGTTCAAGCCCGATGCGGGAGGTGATGCCCAGTCGCCGCGCCGCGCGGGCGACGCTGTCCCGGCCGATCTGGTCAGCCACAGAGGCCGCAACCGTATTGGTGGACTGGGCGACCGCATTGGCGAGGCTCATGTTCCCGGAGAACGTCCCCGAATAGTTGCGCGGGCTCCAGTTGCCGATGCGGATCGGCTCATCCACAACCGGCGTCTCGGGCGTATAGCCGGCCTCCATGGCGGCGAGATAGACGAAAGGCTTGAAGGCCGACCCCGCCTGGCGGCGAGCATCGACCGCCCGGTTGAACTGGCTGTCCGCATAGGAAGCCCCGCCGATCATGGCGCGGACCCGGCCATCGCCGTCCAGGGCGACCAGCGCCGCCTGCTCCACCCCGCGTGACGCATCCCGCTCCAGAATCCGGCGAACATTGCGCTCGGCGGATGTCTGCAAGGTCAGGTCGAGCGTGGTCTCGACGATCATGTCCTCGGTGGGTTCACCGACAAGGCCGCGGATTTCCTTGTCCAGCCAGTCGATGAAATACTGGGCATGCTGGGTGGCGAGCGTGCGCGACACCCGCACCGGCTCCAGAACTGCAGCAGCCCGCTGTTCGGCGGTGATGACGCCAGACTCCTCCATTTCATCAAGGACGACGGTCGCGCGGGTGGCGGCCCGCTCACTCTCGGAGACTGGTGAGTAGCGCGACGGGGCCTTGAGCAGGCCGGCCAGCAGAGCGGCCTCGCCCACCGTCAGGTCCTTGGCTCCCTTGTCGAAATACCGTTGCGAGGCCGCCTCGATCCCGTAAGCCCCCGCACCGAAATAGACCCGGTTCAGATACAGGGCGAGGATCTCCTCCTTGGAGAATTTCATCTCCAGCCACACCGCCAGCATCAGTTCCTGCACCTTGCGGCGGATGTTCTGATCGGGTGTCAGGAACAGGTTCTTGGCCAGTTGCTGGGTCAGCGTCGAGCCGCCCTGCACGATGCGCCCGGCCCGCATGTTGGCGGCCATCGCCCGTGTCATACCGACCGGGTCGAAACCGGGATGCCAGTAGAAGCGGCGGTCCTCGATGGCGATGAAGGCGGCGGGCACATAGTCGGGGAGCGCCTCGAGATCGGCAGGCGGAGCCTGCTGCGAGCCCCGGGTCGCGATCAGCGCCCCATTGCGATCGAGGTAGGTGATCGAGGGCTGGCGATCGACGTCATAGAGAGCGGAGGTATCCGGCAGGCCGCGCGCGAACACGGCGAAGAAAACCACCAGGAAAATGACGCCCCAGACGGCCAGCACCGAGCCCCAGTAAAGGATCTGCTGCAGTCCGGTACGCCCGGAGCTGGAACCCGCGCCGCCGCCACGTCCGCTATTGCCGGAAGCCGCCATCAAACCCTCACCAAGCCCCGTCCGGTCTTAGCCGGTCCGGACGCCCACGGAAACGCCCCCGTGCCGTTCACACGTCTGTGAGGGGCGTTTCCGCCGAAACGATGACGGTTCGCATGGCTATTCTAAAAACGCGTTCACCTCGGCGGCGAACCGGACGGGCTGGTCCAGCATGATGAAGTGCGCGCTGTAATCGATTCGTGTGAGGGTCGCGGAAGGGAGGGTGGCGAAGGAGGCGCGGTAGACACCGTCCGTGATCTCCGGCGTCATCCGCGGGTCGTTGAACTTCACGTAAAGCACCGTGGTCGGGGCCGTGATGGCCGGAAGTTCCGCGCGCAGATCGGTGACAACCAACTCCCGGAAGGCCGAGGCCGAGACCTGCCGGTCGCTCGTGCGGCTGTCCTCGAGCGGCCCGGCGCGCAAGGCCTCCGAGTTGATCATGGCGACGATCTGCGCGTCCGCCTGCTGCTGATATTGCTCCAGCGGCGTGCTGGCCATGCCCTGATACATCATGTCGGCCATGGGGGTGACGCTTTCCGCCGTCGGGTCCGTGCCGGGCTGTGCGAACATCGCGCCCATGAAGGGCACCATGTCGACGACCATCAGCTTGCCGACGCTGTCCGGGTGGCGCGCCGCCAGCATCATGCCGATCGTCCCGCCCATCGAGTGGCCGATCACCGCCGGCTTGCCGAGACCCTTCTCGGCGATGTAGCGGGCGAGGTCCTCGGCCACCGGCGCCGCCACCGGCCCGGTGGAATTGTCCTCAGCGGGCGCGCCGGCGAAGCCCTGCACATGAATACGGTGGACGCGGTAGCGGTCGCTCAGCTGGTCCGTCAGCCTGTCCCAGACCCTCGGGGAGGAGGACAGGCCCGGGATCAGGATGATGTCGCCGATCGGGACCGCCGGACCGTCGACGCGGACATGGAACCGACCGGACTCGAAGGCCGCGTGTTCATGCCCGTGACCGCCATGGGCGGCGGCAGGGTCATGGGCGCGGTGGGCATTCTGCGCCAGTGCAGGGCTCGTCAGGGCGGCGGTGGCCAGCAGGGCCATCAAGGCGGATTTCATGGGGTGAACCTCATCAAACTGTCCCTGCTCGATAGACAATAGGCTTTGTGTTGTAAAGCACTTTTATCATTGAAAATGGCGGCGACTGGCGGCGAGACCGGGCCCGGGCCTAGAATAGCAGACATGACACCCCCCGATCCGGTCACAATCAACGCGCCAGAGGAGGCCGGCGCAGCCGCGCGGACAGCCTTCGGCAAGGGTTTTGTGCGGGACGCCTGGTACTTCGTCGCCCTGTCGCGCGACGTGGCACCGGCCTCCCTGAAACGCCACGAACTGCTGGGTGAGCCCGTGCTGGTCGGACGGACGCGCGCCGGGGCCGTGTACGCGATGCGTGACATCTGTCCGCACCGCGCCGCGCCGCTGTCGGCCGGGACCCTGGTGGAGAGACCCGGCGAGGGGGAGACCATCGAATGCCCTTACCATGGCTGGCGGTTCCGGCCCGATGGAGCCTGCGCCGCCATTCCGTCGCTGGTGGAGGACCAGGCGGTCGAGACCGAGAGGATCCGGGTGCGGTCCTATCCCGTGCGCGAAAGCCAGGGGATGGTCTTCGTCTGGATGGCCGGGGACGGCCGCAAACCCACAACACCCGATCATGAGCCACCGATCTTTCCGGGCGTGGTGGGACGCGGGGTCAAACTTGTCGAGAGTATGGATTTCGACAGCCACATCGACCACGCTGTCGTCGGCCTGATGGACCCCGCCCACGGCCCCTACGTCCATCAGCAGTGGTGGTGGCGTTCCGCGCGATCCATGCACGAAAAGGCCAAGGCGTTCGAACCGCGGGAGCACGGCTTTGCCATGGTTCGCCACGCCCCGTCCTCGAACAGTCGGGCCTACAGGCTACTCGGCGGTGCCCCCGAGACCGAGATCACGTTCCGCCTGCCCGGCTATCGCTGGGAGCATATCCAGGTCGGCGAGAAGCAGGTTCTGGCCCTGACCTGCCTGACTCCCGTCAATGAGACCCGCACCCGGATCACCCAGATGTTCTGGTCAGATCACTGGGTCTTCAGCCTGGCCAGGCCCTTCCTGCGAAGAGGCGTCGTTGCCTTCCTGAAACAGGACGGCGGGATGGTGAACCTTCAGAACGAGGGCCTGCGTTATGACCCCGCGCTCATCTGGATCGACGACGCGGACAAACAGGCCAAATGGTACCAGCAACTGAAGCGTGAATGGACGAAAAGCCACGCCGAGGGGCGTGACTTTTCAAACCCGGTCGTACCGGCGACGCTGCGCTGGAAAAGCTAGCCGCTATTTCCCGGCGCGGACGCCGGCCAGCAGCGTGTCGACCTGGCGGCCCACGTGGCTGGCCAGTTGATCGACGGTCCAACCGTCATAGGCCGCCCGGCGATAGTTTGAGAGGTAGGCGTCCCAGGTCAATTCGGTCAGCAGGGCCACGTCCGCGTCCTGCGTGATCTCACCGGACCCGATTCCGGACCGGAGGATGTCGGAGATGACACCGGTGAGCCCTTCCGTCGCCTCACGCTGCCGGGTCTCGGCGGCGATCGGCTGGAACCATGAGCGGGCAACGATCGCCTGGAACAGGGGCAGTTGGTCAATGGAACCGTGATAGCCGGCTGTCAGGGCGTTCACCAGACGATCGCGGGTCGAGCCGTCTCCGGCCCCATTCTTCATCACCTCGGTCAGCCCGGCCATGTCCTCGGTCAGAACCGCCTCGAACAGTTCGGCCTTGTCCTGGAAATTGGCGAACACCGCGCCGGTCGACATGCCGGCACCCTTGGCAATGTCACGGATGGTGGCGGGCTCGTAACCACGCTCCGCAAACAGGCCTCTGGCGGCATCCAGAACTTTCTGGCGCGTGCGAACCTTGGCGGCCTGGCGGCGGTTCAGCCGGGGTTGTCCATGAACTTCAGTGGCGGAGGGAGAGACGGGCGACGCGGACTCACTCATGAAAAACGGATACTTTGTGACTGACGCTTCACGATAACGCCCGTGAAGGAGGTGGAGAGAAAGAGGCCGCCAGGGACGGGGACACCGACCCTGCGCACGCGCGGAGCAGTTGCCAGACCCGGGCCCCGATGGGAGGCACGGCTTTCATCACGGAACGATGACCAAAATGGGTCGCGGTCCTGGTTAAGGACCCACACGCGACCGCAGCGCCCGCGTCGGCCGGTTTCGTCTCGCCTCGGGTGCCGCGGCCTGGAACACGGCCCTGAACCGGTCACGTCGCTCGTGAATCGAGGCCAGGACCAGTCCCATGGGCACGCCAAGATCAACCAGAACGTTCTCGGCCAGCTGCAAACTGGCCTCGGTCGTCTCGGGCACGGCGTCGGTCACACCGAGGGCATAGAGACGCGCAGCATGCCGGTCGTCTCTCGCCCGGGCGATCAGGACGATATCGTCGCGAAGCGCCCGCGCCGCCTGCACGACTTCATCGACTTTCGTCGGCGCGTCCATCGTGACCACGAGCGCCCGCGCGGTCCCGATCCCGCAAAGCGAAAGCATCTCTGCCCGGCCCGCATCGCCGTAGGACACGTCATACCCGTCGCGGCGACCGGCAGCGACGGCGACTGGATCGGTGTCCACGGCAATGAAGCTCTGGCCGTGCTCGGCCAGCATCTCTGCGACCAGCCGCCCGACCCGGCCAAACCCGACGATCAGGACCGAACCCTCGGCGGCTTCGGAGGGCCGAGCGAGGTCCAGGGCGGGATCGTCAGAGAGGGGAAGCGCGCCCTCGCGTGGTCCGGCGAGACGCTGACCCAGCATGGCCATGAAGGGCACGCAGAACATCGTGAGGGTTGCTGAAACCATCACGCTCTGGGTCAGGGCGGGAGAGGCGATCCCTTCGACCATCCCCGTGTTCAGGATCACGAACGCGAACTCCCCCGCCGGGCCGAGAACAAGGGCGGTTTCGATCGCCGAACGCGCGGTGAGGCCCCACAGGCGGGCCAGTCCAAAGATCAGCGACGCCTTCACAGCGATGAGAAGGAACGCGAGGCCGAAGACGCCCGTCGGGTTGGCGACCACCACGTCCAGATCGAGACCGATGCCGACGCCGACGAAAAAGACGCCCAGCAAAAGCCCCTTGAAGGGCTCGATATTGACCTCGATCTCCCGTCGATATTCGGTCTCGGCGAGCAGCAATCCCGCGATCAGCGCACCAAGGCTCATGGACAGCCCGATCGCCTGGGCCGCGACGCCGGCACCGACCACGATCAGGAGACACAGGGCGACGAACAGCTCCTGACGCCCCCCGCCGGACCGGCTTCTGGCGACAGACCGGAACAGGGGCCTCAGCAACAGCCGCCCGGCGACAACCAGAACGGCAAGACCAACGGCTGCCGGTGCAAGGGTGAGGAGCGCGGGCGTCAGGACCTCGGGTCGCAGGTCGCCGCCGGTCTGTGCCAGCGTGGCCAGCACGGTCACGGTGATCAGGATCGGGGCAACCGCGAGGTCCTGGGCCAGCAGGGCGGCGAAGGTCGTGCGGCCGACTGCGCCCTTCATCCGCCCCTGTTCAGCCATGACCGGCAGCACCATGGCGGTCGAGGACAGGGCGAGGCCCATCCCGAGCACGGCTGCGCTCACCAGGGACTGGCCCGCCATCATGAAGCCTGCGGCGATGAGCACCGTGCAGGCAACCACCTGGGTCAGGCCAAAGCCAAACACCAGTCGGCGCATGGCCTTCAGGCGTTCCCATGACAGTTCGAGTCCGATCATGAACAGGAGGAAGGCCACGCCCAGCTCGGACAGCTGGGCCAGCTGGTCAGCGTCGTCGATCGTCAGGAAAGACAGCCACGGGACCACGTCCGCGAACCGGCCCAGTCCGTCGGGGCCCAGCAGCACGCCGGCGGCCAGAAAGCCGAGAACGGGGCTCACCTTCCAGCGACTGAACAGCGGCACAACGACGCCCGCCGCCGCCAGGAAGACGACCAGATCCTTGTATTCGCCACCGTGCGCGCCCGCCATTCGGCCTCCTTTTGGTGCAGAAGCTTCACACTAGTGGCCGAACCCGCCGGAGCGTGCCGCCTTTCATGAAATTTTCTTAATGGGACGGGCGACCCTCCGGGTCTAGGATCGATCTCACACGTCCGCTGCCTGCCGGACGATCAAAACCCCCAGGAGTATCCATGAGAAGACTGCTTGTCGGTGTCGCGTTTGGCGCCCTCCTCGTCCCTGCCGTTGTCGCGGCGCAAAGCCCGGACCACGACCATGGGTGCCTGGACGAGGGCTGTGTGGTCTCATCGCTGCTGCAGGACGTGCCTGCCGTTCCCGGCTTCACCGGCTGGCAGGGTATCGACGCGCCGAAATACGGCACCTGGGGGTTCAACCCGGCGGGCATGGACCCTTCGGTTCTCCCGGGTGACAGCTTCATGCGCTACGCCAATGGCGCGGCGCTGGACCGGATGACGATTCCTGCGGACCGCACCAGCTACGGCTCGTTCAACGTGCTGGCCGACCTCTCCGAGAACCGCATGAAGGCCATGATCGAGGGCCTCGTCGCACGCACGGACCTCGCGCCCGGGTCCGACGAACAGAAGATCGCCGACGCCTATCGCAGCTATATGGATGTCGACCGGATCGAGGCGCTGGACGCCCAGCCCCTCGCCCCCTACCTCGCCGAGATCCGCGCCATCGACAGCCATGAGGCCATGGCGGCCCATATGGGCCTCCAGGGGCGGATCGGCGGATCCTTCTTCGGCACCGGGATCACCATCGACCAGAAAGCTCCGGACCGGTATGTGGTCTCTGCTGGCCAGGGCGGCCTCGGCATGCCCAATCGCGACTACTATCTGCTGCCGGTTCATGCCGACAAGAAGGAGAAGTATCAGGCCTATGTGGCCGAGATGCTGACCATGATCGGCTGGGACGATCCGGCGGGTTCGGCCGCCGAGATCGTGGCGGTCGAGACGGCCGTGGCCGAGGCGCACTGGACCCCGATTGAAAGCCGTAACCGCGACCGGACCTACAATGAGTCCAGCATCCAGCAACTGGTCAGCGAGGCACCCGGCTTTGACTGGGTCGCCTATTTCGAAGCGGCGCGGCTGGGGGACGTGTCACGACTGGTCGTCCGCCAGAACACCGCCATGCCCAAGATCGCCGCCATCTTCGCCGCGACGCCGATCGACACGCTGCAGGCCTGGCAGGCCTTCCACACCGCGGACGCAGCGGCAGGCTGGTTGTCCAGCCGCTTCGAGACCGCCCGCTGGGGCTTCTACAACCGCGACCTCGCCGGACAGCCCGAGCAGCGACCGCGGGACAAGCGGGGCATCGGGTTCACCCAGGGCGTCCTGGGCGAGGCCATGGGCCGTCAGTATGTCGCCGATTACTTCCCGGCGGAATCCAAGGCCAAGATGGAGGAACTGGTCGCGAACCTCGTCCGGGCCCAGCGCATCCGGATCGAGAACCTGACGTGGATGAGCGCGGAGACCAAGGCCGCCGCCCTCGACAAACTGGCCAAGTTCACGGTCAAGATCGGCTATCCGGAGCGCTGGCGCGACTATTCGGCGCTCGAGATTCGCCCTGATGATCTGTTCGGGAATGGGGAGCGGGAGGCGCAATTCCAGTGGAACTATCAGCTGGCGCGCCTGAATCAGCCTGTCGACAAGGCCGAGTGGGGCATGACGCCCCAGACTGTGAACGCCTACTACAACTCGGCCAACAACGAGATCGTCTTCCCGGCGGCCATTCTTCAACCGCCCTTCTTCGACCCGGACGCCGACCCTGCGGTCAACTACGGCGCGATCGGCGGCGTCATCGGTCACGAGATCGGTCACGGCTTCGACGACCAAGGGCGGAAATCGGACGGTGACGGCGTCCTGCGTGACTGGTGGACGGCCGAGGACGCCGCCAACTTCACTGCCCTCACCACCCGGCTCGGTGCCCAGTACGACACCTATGAGGTCGCGCCGGGTCACAATGTGCAGGGCGCACTGTCGATGGGAGAGAACATCGGTGACGCCTCCGGCGTGGCCGTCGGCCTTGAAGCCTACCGGCTGTCGCTGGACGGGCAGCCCGCGCCGGTCATCGACGGCTGGACCGGAGACCAGCGTTTCTTCTTCGGCTGGGCCCAGGTCTGGCAGACCAAGTCGCGTGAGGAGGCCCTGAAGCGTCAGGTCGCCGTCGGACCCCACTCGCCGGCCGAGTTCCGGGTCATCGGTCCCCTGCGCAATGTCGACGCCTGGTATGAGGCGTTCGACGTGCAGCCCGGCAGCCGGTACTATCTCGCACCCGAGGACCGGGTCCGCATCTGGTAGCGGCGGGAATCGAATGAACAGGGCCGGAGCAGCGATGCTCCGGCCTTTTCTTTTGTCGGACACGGTGCCTGGCCGCGAGCCGGCCCAACCTTGGCGCAGGCTGATTCGAGACGCGAAAAAGCCCGCTGCGGGGGATACATCGCAGCGGGCTTTCTCGCTCTCATGGAGCGGACGTTTCCTCCCCGAAACGCCTTCGTTCAGCGGCTGCGCCTTGCAGCGCCGCGCCGTTCGAGTGAGGCCAGATGAAGGCGACGGGCCGCCCAAGTCAATCAAAGGACAGGCAAAAATCACGCCTTTCCTGACTGATCATCGATAACTCAGGAAGAGCTGGACGCAGTTCTCGACGAAGCGTCGATAATCGTCCGAACGGCGCTTACGAGCGATTCGCGCGCCACGGTCTGCTGCCCCGGCCGCTCTGCCTTCCAGGCCTCATTGTCGGCCGTCCCGGCCGCCAGTATCCGGCCGGCATCGAGATCCTTCAGGGTCACCTGCCCGGCAGCAATCTCGTCACCGCCCAGCAGGACCGCGGCCGGGGAACCCCGGCGGTCGGCGTATTTCATCTGCGCCTTGAGCCCCGCCCGTCCCAGGTAGAGCTCAGCGGCAATCCCGGCCTGGCGGAGCTCCGACACGGCGTCGAGATAGGCCTGCATGTCCGAGTCAGAAAACACGATCACCACCACGGGTCCGCGTGTGGCTTCCCCGGCCCGGCCCGCCGCCCGCAGGGCCGAGGCGAGGCGGGAGACCCCGAATGAAAAGCCGGTCGCGGGGGTCGCCTGTCCGGTGAACCGCGCCACCAGATCGTCATAGCGGCCGCCGCCGCCGATCGAACCGAAGCGAACCGGCCGCCCCCTGTCATCCACTGTTTCAAGCAACAGTTCGGCCTCGAACACAGCGCCGGTGTAATACTCCAGTCCTCGCACGATGGTTGGATCGAAGCGAACCGTCGCCGGATCGACCCGCATCGCCACGAGCGCGCGGTCAATGCCGGCGAGTTCCTCCAGCGCCGCCTCGCCCGCGGCCCCCAGCCCCCCCGATCGGGCAATGGCGTCGAGTGTCTCCGCACGGGTCCGGGTGCCGTCGCCGGCCGAGCCCAGAAAAGCCTCTATAGTCGAGGCGACCGCCAGCGGAAGGTGTGCGCCCTTGGTATAATCCCCCGACTCGTCCAGCCGGCCTTCTCCCAGAAGCGCGGCGACGCCCGACCATCCCAGCCGGTCGAACTTGTCGATGGCCCGCAGGGCGGTCAGCCGCTGGGCAGGATCGGTCACGCCGCCCGCGTCAAACAATCCGTCAAACAGTTTGCGGTTGGAGACCCGGATCACCGCCTGGCCCTCAGCGAGCCCGGCCGCGTGCAACCCCTCGCACGCCATGGCGATGATCTCGGCGTCGGCCTCGGGCCGGTCGGAACCGACTGTATCGGCGTCGCACTGCACAAACTCGCGGAACCGGCCGGGGCCGGGCTTCTCATTGCGCCAGACCGAGCCGAAGGCGTAGCGCCGGTAGGGCTTGGGCAGTGTCTCCCAGGACTGGGCCGCGAAACGGGCAAGCGGTGCGGTCAGATCATAGCGCAGCGCCATCCACTGATCGTCGTCGTCCTGCAGGGCAAAGACACCCTCGTTGGGCCGATCGGCGTCGGGCAGGAATTTGCCGAGGGCGTCGGCATATTCAAAAGCGCCCGTCTCCAGCGCCTCGAATCCCCAGCGCCCATAGACCTCGGACACCTGCTGGACGATCCGGCGTTCGGTGGCGACATCCGCCCCCCGGCGGTCGCCAAAGCCTCTCGGGCTGCGGGCATCCGGTCTGGGTGTGGCGGGGGGCAGGGCGGCGGTGTCGGTCATGCCGGGTGTTTAGAGGCAAGAGTGATCAGGGCCTAGTGGCAGGTCATCCCCGAGCCTGCCCTCATGCTCTCAAAGGCACCATCCGGCCATAGGTCAGACAGCGCCACAGCCACTCCAGCGGTCCGTGGCCGAAAGCAGACAACCACAGCGGCGACCAGATCAGTTGCGCCACCCAGACACCGGCCACGATCGGCCAGACCGCGGCCGGCCCCATTGTCCCGATCCACTGCGGCCCCCACGGCAGGTAGAACAGGCTGGCCATGATCAGGGACTGGCTCAGATAGTTGGTGAAAGCCATCCGGCCGACCGGGACGAACCGGTCCGTCACGATGCGCAGGCCCAGCCGCGCCATCAGAATCAGCAAGGCGACATAGGCCAGGGCGACAAGCGGTGCGAGGCTACCCAATGCGTCATCCAGCCCGCCGAAAGATACGCCGGCACCGGTCACAGGCCGGCTCGTCCAGGCGTCGGCCGCCAGTATGGCCACGCCCACGCAGACGAAAAGCGCATAAACTGCGGTCGGAGCCCGGCCGATCAGAAAGCCGCTCTTGTACAACCCCAGTCCCGTCATCATGAGGGGAACGGTCACAGGGATCAAAAACAGGGAGAACCCCGCAAGGGTGCCCCACGCCTTCAGGTTTTCGATCCACGGGGCGGTGCCCCCTGCCCGGTAGGCCTCAGCGGCGGCACGCAGCTGCTCGATCGTCACCTGGGCTCCGCTCGCCGCCATCTTGGCCGAGACCTCGGGGCCGAGGGCGCCCAGAACCAGTGGCGATGCGGTCGCGATCAGCATCCAGAGCGCGGAGATCAGTCCTCCGGTCCACAGCAGCCGACCTGCGCTCCACGACCGGAACAGCAGCATGAGCGCCCCGCACATCGCATAGTGCAGCAGGATATCGCCGTACCAGAGCCCCGCCCCGTGAAGGATTCCGAATACGGCCAGCCAGAACAGCCTGCGGCGCAGCAGTCGGCCGCGGCCCTCATCGTCCCGCTCGCCGCCGACCAGAAAGACCGAGACCCCGAACAGCAGGGCGAACAGGGTCCGGAACTTGTCCTTGAAGAAGACCTCTGTCGTCCAGGAGCCCCAGGCGTCGGCCCCTGTATAACCAAAAGGATCGCCGAACGCGGTCTGGGCGGCCATCGGCCAGGCGAACGCCATGGCGTTGACGGCCAGGATGCCCAGAACCGCCAAGCCCCTGAGCATGTCCAGTTGAAAGATGCGGTCGGCCGGAGCCGTTGGAGCGGCCGGCAAGGCGCGCCCGTTCGCTGGTACAGTCATGGCACCCTCCGAGATCAAGACAAGGATGCTTTACACAACAGAGGCCACGCTGTGCGTGAAATCCCTGTAATGTGTTCCTGTCAGGAAAGGGGCTCGGCCTCGCCGAGAACGCCCAGCCGGTCTCTTACCCGCTCGGGCGCGCGTGCGAAGGCGATGAAGGCCGCGCACAGTCCAGCCCACAGGGCATAGCTCACCCCGACGAGGATCGCGACGGGCAGCCCCGCGACCCCATAGATCAGCAGGGTGGTCTCCGTGGCCCCGATGCCCTGAAGAACCGTTCCCGCCTCGATCAGACCCAACACGGCGACCAACAGCGCCAGACCGGTCTGGACGACGGCCGCGAGCAGACCGCCATAGAGCATGAAGCGCCAGACGATACCCAGCCGGGTGCCCGGGCGTCCGCATCGGTCGCGTTCGCGCCGGACCAGATAGAGTCCGACCGGCACGGCGACGAGCCCGACGAGCAGCACCGTGAGACGCCAGTCAATGTCGCGCCCCGGAACCCAGTTCTCGGGAGGCCAGACCAGCAGCGTCAGGATCAGAGGCGGCCAGGCAAGACCGGCCAGCGCAGCCAGGGGCACCGCCGCCCGGCCCGGCCTCCAGACCACCGGCGTCTGGCCCGGGAGGTCGTCGGCGGTGTCGAAGCGCGCCATCAGCGAGGCCTTAGCGGGTTGGGACCGGCACGTCGCCGGAATAGTCATAGAAGCCGCGCCCGGACTTGCGTCCCAGCCAGCCGGCCTCGACATATTTCACGAGCAGGGGGCAGGGGCGATATTTCGAGTCGGCCAGGCCCTCGTAGAGCACGTTCATGATGGCCAGAACGACGTCCAGGCCCATGAAGTCCGCCAGTTCCAGCGGCCCCATGGGATGGTTGGCCCCCAGTTTCAGCGCCGTGTCGATCGAGGCCACATTCCCAACCCCTTCATAGAGCGTGTAGATCGCCTCGTTGATCATCGGCACGAGGATGCGGTTCACGATGAAGGCCGGAAAGTCCTCGGCGTTGGTGATCGTCTTGCCGAGGCTTTCGGCAAAGGCCACGGCGGCGTCATAGGTCGCGGCTGACGTCGCGATCCCCCGAATGATCTCCACAAGTTTCATGACCGGGGCGGGCTTCATGAAATGCAGGCCGATGAACCGCTCTGGCCGGTCGGTTGCCGACGCCAGCCGCGTGATCGAGATCGACGACGTGTTGGAAGCCAGCAGGGTCTGGGCACCCAAATGGGGCACCAGCTCAGCGAAGACCGCCTTCTTGACAGTCTCGTCCTCGACCGCCGCTTCAATGACCAGATCCGCGGCACCGGCCTCGGCCAGGGTTTCGACCCCTGAAATTCCGGCAAGGGTCGCGTCCGCCCGGGCCTGGGCGATGGTCCCTCGCTCGACCGAGCGGGCCAGCCCGGCGGCGATGGCCTCGAGCGCGACCGGCAGGCGCTCGGGCACGACATCGTAAAGCCGCACCGTATAGCCACCCAGCGCCACGGCATGGGCAATGCCGACACCCATCTGGCCGGCACCGATCACGGCGACTGTTTTGATCGTGGGAGTCATGAAGTCGTGGTCAACGGCGGCACTGGGCCTGGGCGAGGGCACCTTAAGAGCGTCAGGCTCGCGCGCAAGGCAGGAATGTCGCACTGCGGCACCGGGGCGACAGTCGCCCGCAGAACGCGATCACCCCAGCAGGGCGATGATCGGGCCGGCGGCCATATTGTTGAAGACGATGCGCGCGAAATTGAGCAACAGCAGCACCACGATCGGCGAGACGTCGATCCCGCCAAGGGTCGGAATGATCCGGCGGAACGGCTCCATCAGCGGGCGCGTGACCGCGTCCAGAAACTGCGCCAGTTGGTTCACGAACCGGTTCCGGTGGTTGATCACATCAAAGGCGAACAGCCAGCTGAGGATCGCCGAGCCGATGATGAACCACGTCATCAGACTGATGATGGCGTTGACTAGCCAGACGATCGCCAAGCCCATGCGCGAAACTCCTGTTTGAACGCCGCTTCTAGCGAGCCGGCGGCGTCAGGCCAAGGATTTGCTGGTCCGGATGCCGGGCTTATTGACACCCCCCGACGCCGCCGCCTATGTCGCGCGCTCGCCTGTCACCCGGAAACGGGGCCGTAGCTCAGTTGGTAGAGCGCGTCGTTCGCAATGACGAGGTCAGGGGTTCGACTCCCCTCGGCTCCACCAAATCCTTGTTCCACAAGGGTTTGGACAGATTCAGGCGAGAATTCTGACACCACGCTGCTACACACGGCTCACAGGAGACCGTCGAAAAAGCGTTCCCCTTCAGTCAGTTCACCGCCCCAAGGCTGTAGCACCACCTCGCCGCACACACCGTCCAAACGGCCCCTTCAACCGTCTCCTCCGTCACCTGATGCTCGGCGTCGGCAATCGTCTGGCCTGATCGTTCGTGGATCGACCTACTACCTTCGTCTTCGTGTTCCGCGCTCGTTGGTTGGGATCGTCGGCAAGACGGAGGTCATGAAGTCTCTCGGCACCGGCTATCGGGCTGATGCTGTCCGCAAAGCTCGGATCGTCGCAGCAATGTTCGAGCAGCAATGGCGAGACATCGAAGCCCACGGCATTCAGCCTGTTATACCGCTCATGCCCGAGCGTCCGAAGCTCGCGCCGAAGCCCCCGGTGTCGCCAGCGGACAAAACGCTTCGCCAAGCTTTCGACCTGTTTCGATCCGATCCCTCGAAACAGCGAACACGCAAGACGGACCTCCACTATTTGAACCTGATCGAGTTGGCGGTCGGCCTATGGGGAGAAGAACGCACGATCCGCTCAATCGACCGGCAAGCGTCACGCGAGCTTCTCGACGTGCTCCTCTGGCTACCTTCAAACGCCGAGAAGAAATTCCCGAAGCTCTCTCCGCTCGCGGCTGCGCGGATGGCGAAGGAGAAGGGGCTGGGTGGGCGGCTCTCGCCAGCCTCGGTCAACGGCTACATGTGTAAGTTCCGCGCTGTGATGAACTTCTGCCAGAACGAGGGCTGGATCGAGCGCAATCCAGCCAAGGGGCTTCAGGTCATCGACCGCGTGAGGCGGCGGGATAAACGCCTACCGTTCAGCTTGGAACAGCTACGCCTGATATTCGACGCTCCGATTTACCGAGGCTGCGTTGACGACTGGGCGGGATACTCCACGCCCGGCTACGCGCGTCCGCGTCGCGGACGTTTCTGGGTTCCCCTGATTGCCTTGTTCTCGGGGATGCGAATGAACGAGATTTGCCAGCTACACGTCGCAGACATCCACCGTCTGGATGGTGTAGACTGCTTCTTCGTCACGGAAGGTCCGTCTGACGCCGACAACGGGAAACGCCTCAAGACTGCGGCCAGCGAACGGTTCATCCCGATCCATCCCCAACTGGTCGAGATCGGGTTCTTGTCCTTCGTGGAACAGAGGCGGACGGCTGGCGCGGTGCGCCTTTTTTCCGAACTCCAGAAGTCCAGCACCGGCTACTACAGCGACCCGTTCAGCAAGTGGTTCAGACGCTTCCTTGAGCGCGCTGGCGCAACTCGCGAGAAGACCTGCTTCCACTCATTCCGACATTGCTACCGAGACGCTCTGCGCGAGGCCCGCATCGAGCATGAGGTCGCTCTCGCCCTCGGAGGTTGGTCTTCTGGCAACGGAAACGAAGGAGGTGACACCGCCGCCGCCTACGGACGAGGCTATCGTGCCCAAACGCTATATGAGGCGATGGGCCGTATCGCTTATTCTGATCTCGACCTATCGCACCTCAAGCTGGAACGGACAGGTTAGAAAAGAACCTCGACCTCGCTTGCCGTGATCAGGTTCTGCTGCCCGGTGATCTGCCCCTTCATTCGAAGGCTTACCCCGCCTCCCGATGCCAGTCGCGCCTTCACGGCTTCCGCCTCCGCGACGAAGAACTGGTTGAGCTTGTTGTTGTGTTTCTCGTGGACGGCCCGATCCGCCATGACGAACATGCCGTTTCGCAGGACCGGCTCATAGACCTCCGTCGTGCCGTCAGGATTGGTTCGAGTGCGCTGAAACTGGATTGCCATAAGCTGCCTTGTAAAATCAGTGTTGATTTATGCTGACCAAACAATGCCAAAATGACAGCAGCTTTACAAGTCGGGCACGGCGTGTGACGCGCACCGCGCCTGAAGACGAAGGTAGTAGGTCGATCCACGAACGATCAGGCCAGACGATTGCCGACGCCGAGCATCAGGTGACGGAGGAGACGGTTGAAGGGGCCGTTTGGACGGTGTGTGCGGCGAGGTGGTGCTACAGCCTTGGGGCGGTGAACTGACTGAAGGGGAACGCTTTTTCGACGGTCTCCTGTGAGCCGTGTGTAGCAGCGTGGTGTCAGAATTCTCGCCTGAATCTGTCCAAACCCTTGTGGAACAAGGATTTGGTGGAGCCGAGGGGACACCAGAAGGATTGGATTCGTCGGTCATGGGAAGGCTCTACGACTCGGGCTTTGGAGGCGGGCAGCAGAGTCCGATGTCTTGCGGCGGTCAACGTCTCGGACGTTGAGCA